>Ga0207891_1000025_pt1 | contig 255099 bp, 225 predicted proteins | sample LinPmetageLP50_FD_184061 | JGI IMG/M metagenome (GOLD analysis project Ga0207891, IMG submission 184061) | Marine viral communities from the Pacific Ocean - LP-50 (SPAdes) | ecosystem: Environmental > Aquatic > Marine > Oceanic | place: Pacific Ocean | collected 2011-08-27
GCGGTGGGCTACAAGAGATGGCTGATCGATTTTTGATTCGTATTGACGACATCTGTAGAGCTCACAGTAGTTACATACGACCAACGGCCCTGTTGCCTAAAGAATGGGTACTGCCAAACTTTATACCACAGCTTCGTACCGTCATTCGGCATTGGCTCGGTATATCCAGTCCCGCATTACAGCGTTTGATGACAGATGTGTTTCTGGATGCGAGTAACGCACTGGGGTTCCTCAATGTGCCGGCAAGTAAGCGCTACCATCATGCGTATCAAGGAGGATTACTAGATCACACTGCAGATATGCTTTTGAAGCTTGAGGAAAGAACATGGTTTCAGGAGCGGCTATTTCAGCGTGATCTAGCGACGGTGTTGGTGATCTTGCATGATATAGGTAAAACCGTCACGTTTGTTGGGGGAGATCATTCTGATAGGGGCGGTCATCAACCTCATGAAATGGCGGCACTGGAAATGTTGGCAGTACCTCTTACGAAGTTAGAAATGACAGACCCAATCGCAGCCAATTTAATTCGTGGATTCTTCAAGCCTCGTGATTGGTATCCAAAGAAGCACGACCCGATCTATAAGCTGGTTAGTTCGCTGGATCGCCAGAGTGCTGATTTCTAAACGGGTGGGTGACGGTGATAGTTAAGATAGTGCCGTTAAGTCGATTTAGGCAAGTTTTTTACATTACTCGGGGTAGTTCAGCATTCCATAATTGATTGCTGGGCACCGGTAAAAATTCGATAATGAGCTGGCTCAGATTTCAGTATCAAGTTTGACGTGCTGCAGTAACGATTAAATTTGACACACTTTCCATAGTGTTTTTGTGACTGAAGTGTGCTTCTTGGGTTGGTTGCATAAACTTTTGGCAGTGCTCGATGCATATCCTTGACAATTAAGTTTGTAGTGAGATACTGGGGAAATATGAATAGATTCAGCCTCCTAAGTACGCTTCCATTTCAGACGTTCCAGTCTGTGGTCGGCTGTGCCCGACATGTCGTCGGCGCTTAAGCTAAGTTAAGCCTTAAGCGCCTAATAATTTTATCTAAACTAATTTTCAGTTTTCCATGAGTGAGCTAGCTCGTGGATTTTTCATGCTGCGGGTGAAATATGATTGTAGATAATACTGATGATGTCGTCGTTAAACGGAGTGATTATAAGCGTATTGTTCAATTGATGATGAATTCATCGCTTGATATTCGAGATGGTCTGGAAAATGAGATGGCTAGAGCTATCGTATATAACGATGATGTGTATCCAAAAGATGCTGTTTGTTTAGGCTCAATTGTCGAATTCGTGGATGTCACAACAAAAGCTGAGGGGAGAGTTACGGTTGTACTTCCTGACGACGCTAATGTTAAAGAAATGAAAGTATCTGTACTTTCTCCGTTAGGCGCTGCGCTAATTGGTTTAAGAAAAAATACAACGATAAATTGGATAATGCCTGGGTCCAGGGTTGCTGAGATAAAGGTGGTTAACATAACGCATCCAGAAGATGGTTGAGGTCTTTAGTGGTTGTTGTGTGGTTCTGTATAATCTTGGTTTGATGGCACGCCTTGCTGGGAAATATTTTTGGTAGGGTTAAGTGATGAGAGTTGGTGGTGGCTAGTGGTAGGCGTTGCGCTAGGCTTGCTTAATTTGGTGAGATAGCGTTGAACGCGGTTATAATATCGGTGCTTATTTTCCTTCCATACTTTAAGAGGAACTCGCGCCTATGATAATCGACGTAATATATAATTAGAAAAAAGTCACATATTTCATGGGAGCTAGATAGATTATAGCATTTATTTATTATGATAAAAAATTCGAGCTATAGCGAAGTAAGAGATTACGGTAAAGCTAAAGAGCCTATTTATAAGCTAGCGAATCGCTATATTTCGGGTGGTGCTTATGTGATTACAGTGTGTGTATAAAAGGGGGGCTGGGTTTTCGGTGCGCGAGTAATTGGGCGCCAGAATTTGTTGATACATTGTGTTATGACTGACGCACCATTATCACGAGGATGAATTTAGAATGCCCTAGATGAATAACAGTCTGCATAAGTCGTTCGCGGTAATTAATCCATATGCTTTAGAGAGTAGTTTTAAACTGGGAGAATGGGTGGGGGATTGACTTATTGTTTTACTCGTTTTCGATGGGTGGCGTGCTGATGATGGGGTCTCCTATAGCGATAATTGATAGGGCCGAAATTGATGCGGGGAAGATGTTTTAATGGATGTATTTTGTGTTCATAAGATCCGAAGGTCTTTAGGTTTTGTAGAAACTATATGTCAGGCAGTGTCGTTGTTATTTGCTTTGCAGAATAAAGAAGGGCGTAGAAGAATGATGGATTTAGCGGAAGATAACCCGCGTCCAGTGATTTTATCGGGTGTTGTGGCGATGATTATATTTTTCACTATTTGCTTCTTTGCGTCGACAATTGTTTTAAGAATGTCGATGGCCTAAAAGTTTTAGTTAGGTGTCGGTGTTGGTTTGAAATACTTATAAAAAGGTGGATTAATGCGTTTTAAATTTGATGAGAAGTTGCAGCCTATATTTCAGGAGGTATTAAGTCGTAATCCTGGGGAGGTAGAGTTCCATCAAGCGGTCAGAGAGGTACTTGAAACGTTAGGCCCGGTGCTGGCAAAGTATCCTGAGTTCGCGGATAAAAAAATAATACAGAGGATTTGCGAGCCTGAGAGGCAGATAATTTTCCGGGTTCCGTGGCGAGACGATAAAGGTGAAATACACATTAATAGAGCTTTTAGGGTCGAGTTCAATAGCGCATTGGGGCCTTATAAAGGTGGTTTGCGATTCCATCCATCTGTGTATTTGGGGATTATTAAGTTTCTAGGGTTTGAGCAAATTTTTAAAAATGCATTGACTGGATTGCCGATCGGTGGCGGCAAAGGTGGTAGTGATTTTGATCCTAAAGGCAAGTCCGATAGTGAAATTGAAAGTTTTTGCCAAAGTTTGATGCTGGAGCTGTACCGCCACTTGGGTGAATATACTGATGTGCCTGCGGGTGATATTGGAGTGGGAAGCAGAGAAATCGGCTACCTATTTGGTCAGTATAAGCGAATTACCAATAGGTATGAATCGGGTGTGTTTACCGGAAAAGGCTTGGGCTGGGGCGGGAGTAGGGCTCGTAAAGAAGCTACGGGATATGGTGTGGTAATTTTTACGCAGGAGATGCTGAAAGCTCGTGGGAATTCATTGGAAGGTAAAAGAGTGGTCGTTTCTGGCTCGGGAAATGTTGCTATTTATGCAATAGAAAAGGCCCATGAACTTGGCGCTACCGTAATAGCCTGCTCGGATTCTGGTGGATTTATAGTTGATGATTCGGGTATAGATTTGTCCTTGCTAAAGCAGATAAAAGAAGTTGAACGCCGCAGGATAAGTGTTTATACGGAGTTTAAAAAATCTGCACGTTATATAGAGGGCTCATCCGTTTGGAGTATCCCGTGCGATGTCGCACTGCCTTGTGCAACTCAGAATGAATTGACGGGGCGGGATGCTAAGCTTTTGCTTGAGAATGGTTGCTTGGCCGTAGCTGAGGGTGCAAATATGCCAACAACCTCGGAAGGGATTCAGATTTTTCAAGATGCAAATATTTGCTTTGGCCCGGGTAAGGCTGCCAATGCCGGTGGCGTTGCAACGTCGGCTTTAGAAATGCAGCAAAACGCGAGTCGTGACTCATGGTCGTCCGAGTATACTCAGAAGCGTCTCCAAGAAATCATGATTGATATTCATACATCTTGTTATGAAACTGCTGATGAATTTGGGGCGGAAGGTAATTACGTGTTAGGGGCTAATGTCGCAGGATTTATACGTGTTGCGAGGGCAATGACTGCGATGGGGGTTATATAGCAGTATTGTGGCAAATAAAGTTTAAATAGTCGTCCTGATTATGTGTAATGGCTCAGACTTGATCTGATAGTTACCCGTTTTTTACCGGTGCCTGTCAGTTTAGATCTGGGCTAAATATTTCTCAGCTCAGATCGTTTTACCATCAAGATAAGTCGCCATCGGTGTTCCGCCGTAGCGCACATTGTTGTAATATTCGACACATTCCCATAGGCCTTTTCCAGCTAAATCGTCAGGTTTTAGATCTATTAAGCGTTTTATATCGGTAATGTCGGTTGTTCGATATTACTTGCGAAAGTTTGTAGAGATAGTATTCTCAAGGTATGAAAATACAATTATATTCTATGTTACAACTTTCCTTTGGTTTACGGAAAATTTATCCCGTTAACGCCTTCCTCGCTATTGGCGGTTAAGCGCATCTAGCCTTAATCGCCCAAAAATAACCTACATAAATCACGAATAGATCCGAGCGTCGAGACTGCTTGGGTTGATTTACTTTGCGTATCACTTTTTCTAGGTGCGGGTTCACTATGTCTATTAAATATGAATTAATTATTTTTGATTCAGATTATGAAAGTCTTTCAACGCATGTAGAGATTAGTCGATATGATGCTACCTTGGCGCTCGTATGGGTGATGTAATTGGGTGCGCTGTACTTAGTTCGTTTAGGTTGTGGAGGTGTGGTGCGTGCTATGACCGAGTTGTTTTATGCATAATTCACCCATTTTGGGAGAGTGCGGATGAGTTAATTTATAGCTTGCTCGGTATTGATACTGGCAGGAGTAATGCGTGCCTTGATGGCATGATAAATACATTTAGTGGTTTGTTCGATCCAGATGGTGAGCTTGAGGAATACGTATTGGCGAAGCTTGTCGAAAGGATGGGTCGGATTTTGCCAGCACATAGTGGTGAGCAGTCGTGAATGAACATAACGTGAAAGAAAAACTTATCGATACCATGATCTGTGCCAATGCCGCTGGCTATTCTATGGATGGCGAGGTGTTAGTTACTCCTATTGGATTATTACCTCGGATCGCGGCGAGTCTTGCGATGAAAAGTTCAAACCCCGACATGATGATGACGGACTCGCAATGCTGGATGTTGTCTGATCCGAATCCTGTTGCTCCGCGGGACACGGAACAGCAGGCCAATGAAAATTGGATGGGTTTGTCCCGCGTGTTTGACAATGTATGGAGCGGGAATAGACATATTACCTGTAGTCCTGTCCAGATAGATCGTTTTGGACAGGCGAACGTATCGGTGATTGGCGATGATTATAGTAAGCCGAATGTGCAGATGCTGGGCGTTCGTGGATTTCCCGGAAATTCAATTTGTCATGCTAGTACCTATTTTATTTTGTCCCATAATCGTCGTGTTTTTGTTGAAGGTGAGTGTGATTACGTCTGCAGTATTGGCTATAACCCTAAGCGCTTACCGCGAGGTTACACTTTCGATGATATCGATCTTAGGCAAATAGTCACTGATTTGTGTGTAATGGATTTCGATGGGGAAAACAAAGCAATACGTGTGCGTAGCCTGCATGAGGGGGTTTCGCTAGAGCAGGTTAGGGATAACACTAGCTTTGATCTTGCTGTTTCCGGTGATATAGAAGTCACGTCAGCGCCACTAGAGCGCCAAATGGAGCTTATAAGGAGACTGGATTCGTCTAATCAGCGGTATGGCCAATTGTAGAAAATAGGAGGCCTGTGGTGGCGATACCTTGTCGACTTGCGTTTCTCCTAAGTTCGTAGGGGCGTCCTCGTTACTCTTGTCGAATTAGATATAAAAAGCATCTCAACACGGCAGGGAAAAGTTTGGTGTTTATTGAAGCTGCTATACTATTTGCCGGTAACGCACGATTGTTTTTGATAGCGTATAAATGGGTGCGTTAGTGTGGGGATTGTATTTTTATATCACAATAATAAATGAATTTTTTATGTGGCGATAATGCAGATAATAGAATCATGAGTTGGTCGGTTTCTTATCAATAAAGCATAGCGCTAGGAGAAGTGCTGGTTCTAGCTCATAATAGAAGTCGTTATTACATTGTACGCTAATATAATATTCGTGGTTACGGGCTTGTTTAAAATAATTAGCAGGCTATACTCATGTATTGAATATTTCACGTAAGCACTTAAAGAAATGACTATATATTTCAATCGCGTATTAACGCCCCCTCTGACCTTCCTCGCTTAGCCGGATGTAACTTTCTGTTACATCCGGAAAATCCTTCATAAATATATTATAAGCTCATTTTAATTTTAGAGTCGTAGAGATTCTGTGGGTTAAATTTTGTGGATACTGAGTTGTTTGTAGATGTTCGTCGGTTTATTGCTTGGCTGAAAGACGATTATTCAAAGTTGGTTGAATTTCGTCCTATTACAATTAGGCCTGTAGAACTTGCTAGTTTATTAGAAAAGCTGGAGGGGATATATGATGTTCCTGTAAATCGTGCTTCTAGTTCTACGGTGTTAGTCGGGACTAAAATTGGCTTGATGAATATGAATGACTTTACTGAGGCCTCGATTGTTATTTCGCTTCCAAAAGAAAGTAATCCTGCTGAAGGGAAAATAAGTGTTTTGTCGCCATTAGGGTCGACACTGATTGGTCGAAATAGAGGAGAAGTTATAAAGTTATGTTTAGGAAATTCTGAAAATATGTTTTGTATTATTTCCGTTGATCAGAATCCATAATTAAAAAGGAGGTGCATATTTTGAAGGCAATTTTTTGCTGCTAGCATAGTAATATTGTCCATGTTAGCAACGAATGGCAGCATCGTTGAATTGTTTTTTAACTAAATAATTTTAAAGGTGATGAAATGAGTAAAGGTAAGGTGGATGAGAAAAAAGTAGCATTAAAAACTATTAAAGAGAAGCGTAGGGAGAAGAAAGAAAAAAAGCAAAGTAAAGGTAAGTTTTTATAGTTGTAATGGGTGGGCGCCTGGTAGGGCGCCCATTTTTATCTGAAAAATATTTTGCATCTATATTGTCGTTGTTGAATCAAGAGGTAAACTATGAGTGCCCTTTATGTTCAATTATCTGGACGTGGCTGGAAAATGGATTTCGCAGCGCAGCCCCGGTTCGTTGTCAACAAATATCAAAGTGCCGTCATGTAATCGCGTGATAGCCGAGACCATAGCCAATCCCATTCCGGTACCGCTGCTGTTTTCAAGTCGATGGAATGGTTTGACAATATATGAGTGCTCTTCATTAGTTACCCCCGGCCCTCTGTCGGCAACCGTTAATACGATTTTTTTGCCAGACTTTTGCAGTCCGATGGTCACTTCACTTGGCTTGCCTCCATGCTCAAGGGCATTTTCAATTAGATTGGCGAGTAACTGTTGTAATAGATTGACGTCGCCAGCAATGGTGACATGATCGACTGTGGCCAGTTTTAGCGTGTTGCCGTTATCTTCTGCGATGGGTTGATAAGCCTCCGTAATATCTCGAATTAAAGCATGTAATTTTACGGGGCAAAAGCCGGATCTAAGGCTACCTGCCTCCAGCTCTGCAAGACGCAGGAGCGCAGCAAAAATTTCGAGTATTTTATCGACTTCACCAATTGTTTCCTCGAGTGACTCGGGTGGTATTGGCAAGCTGCTGTTCTGGAGGGTTTCCAGGCGACCCCGGAGGCGCGCGAGGGGAGTTCGCAGGTCGTGGGCGATGCCGGTGGACACCTGACGCACGTTATTCACAAGTTGTTCTATGCGGTCGAACATTTGATTGAGGGTATTGCAATGAGCATCCAGCTCGTCACCGTTGTTACGGCACGGAATTCTTAGGGCCAATTGCCCGGCCCCAACGGCCTTGGCCGTGCGATTGATTGACTCCAGTCTCGAAAGTGTACGTCGGCTTAAAATGAGGCCTCCTGAGGTGCCAAGTACAAGCGCTAAGGTAAGTGACCAGAATAGAGTTTGCTCGAACGCGCGCTCTAGGGTCGCCAGCACGCCCATGTCTTTACCGACCCCGAGGATGAAGCCACTCTCCAATAGTGTATAAAAAAATAGAGTAGGCTGCTCACCTTTAGTTTGGCGCCAGCCGTATGGGGCATTTACTGGCTCGACTTTGTCGAAAATGACTCGGCCGGAGGGGTTTTGTACCATGTAGATGAATCGGTCGCGAGTACGGCTTTTCTCGATCCTCTCTTCTGTCTCTTCCAGCAGCTCGTCCATTCCGTCTTCACGGTATTCAAACAAGAGCAGGTTGCTTTCTATTGTGATTTGGCTGCGTGCTTCGTGTTCTAGTACTTTTTGTACCTGAATAAATAGAAGCGCTACAAAGACTGAAACTGAGATCACGAACAGGATTAGGTATAAGCCAGTGAGGCGGAAGGTGGCGGAGCCAAAGGATTTAGGTAGGCGCATCAATTCTATAACCTGAGCCGCGGATAGTGTGTATCAGGGGGAAATCAAAATCCTTGTCGACTTTTGTGCGAAGGCGACTGATGTGGGTTTCCACCATGTTGTAGTGGCTTAATGAATCCGGACACTCAATAAAGCGTTAGAATAACGCCAGCAACGAGGTGTCTATGAGCAAGAAACGCACGTCCTTTACGCCAGAATTCAAACTGGAAGCGGTATCGCTAGTAACCGACAAAGGCTATTCCGTGTCCGAAGCCTGCCAAGCGTTGGGCGTGGGGGCAACTGCCATGCGGCGCTGGGTGAATCAGCTCAGCCAAGAGCGGGAAGGCATTACGCCGATGGGTAGCAAAGCGCTGACGCCAGATCAGCGTCAGATTCAAGAGCTGCAAAAGCGTATTCAACGCTTGGAAATGGAGAAAGACATCTTAAAAAAGGCTACAGCGCTCTTGGTCACGGACGAGTTCAAGTACAAGCGCTGATTGTCTCGTTAAGTAAACAATGGCCAGTGACTCTATTATGCGCGCTGTTTGAGTTACCGACGTCAACGTATTACGAGCGACTGACACGGAACAGGCGGATCAATACACAACGGATTAACGAGCGTAGCAAAGTCCGTGAGTTATTTGTCGCCAGTGGCAACTCGGCGGGCACCCGAACGCTGGTGACCCAGCTGGCCATGACGGGAGTGGTGATAGGCCGGTACAAGGTTTCACGTCTGATGGCGGAAGCTGGTCTTGTTAGCAAGCAGCCTGGGCGGCATCGATATAAGCAGGCAACAAGTGAGCACAATCTGGCACCTAACCGGCTGGCGCGAGAGTTCGATGTGGCTGCGCAAAATCGCGTGTGGTGTGGCGATATCACTTATATTTGGGCAGGTAGCCAGTGGGCTTATTTGGCGGCTGTCATCGACCTGTACTCACGCCGAGTGATTGGCTGGGCGATGTCGGAATCACCGGATACAAAGCTGACATTGAAGGCATTAGACATGGCTCACCGGATGAGAGGTAAGCCAAAGCAAGTGATGTTTCACTCAGATCAAGGCTGTCAATATAGCAGCCTAGAGTACCGTCAACGCCTGTGGCAGTATCGAATGATTCAGAGCATGAGTCGTCGCGGAAATTGCTGGGACAATGCGCCAATGGAGCGCGTATTTCGAAGCTTAAAAAGTGAATGGGTACCTGAGCTGGGATATCAGAGTTTAGATCAAGCGATGAAAGAGATCAGCTATTACCTGATGACGTACTACAACGAGCAACGGCCTCACCGGCACAACCATGGTTTAACGCCGGTGATGAAAGAACAACAACCTAAGAAACTGTCCGGAAATAGTTGACCACTACATGTTGGTTTTCGGGTCGAAGTGGAAATCCCAGACGCCTTCGAGCAGCATAGTGCGCGTGACGACCTGACCGGCGTGGCGTAGCAAGAATTCGAGTAGTTTAAATTCGGTAGGCTGCAGTTCGATAATCTGATTTGCACGTGTGACCCGTCGTTTGATTAGATCCATTTCAAGGTCGGCAATACTCAGGCTGATGACAGCTTGGCTGAGAGGCGGTCGTCTAGCTAGTGCACAAACACGCGCGTGAAGCTCTGCGAACGCAAATGGTTTTATAAGATAGTCTTCGGCGCCTGCTGTCAGTCCTGTAACCCGGTCTTCTATGCTTCCCATCGCAGTAAGCATTAAGACCGGGGTAAGATTGCTGGCGTCCCTAATGGTCCGTAGTAACGTTAGGCCATCAAGTTTTGGCAGCATGCGATCAAGAATGAACACGTCGTAGTGTTCATTTTGAGCCAGCACTAGGCCGTCCAGGCCATTGTTAGCATGGTCTGTGGTATGGCCGTGCTCCTTCAGCCCGCGCATGATGAAATCCGCAGTCGCCTGGTCGTCTTCAATTAGTAATAATTTCATATGGCTGGCATCAAGAGCTACTCAACGTGAACGTATTTGCCGATATAGATGTCAATCCATATCTTCGCGAACGCCGAGTACTTCACCGGACACTCCATCTACCTCAATTTCGTAGATTTTGTCTGCTGCTATCACGCTAATCTCATAGCGTGGTGAGAAGCTGTCATCGTCTAGTGATGCCTCATAAGCTCGCCCTTTCTGCTGGTTTTCAGCAATAGCGATGGCTTCTGTTAGGCTTATTTTAGTTTGCTCAAGAAGATGGATGTCCGCTTTGTCGGCTAGAGCAATTCCGCTGAACAGCAGTCCAGCAAAAGCAGTGGATACAATAGCGTGTTTTTTGCGAATTTTCATAATATTCTCCTTGCGAGTTGTCATCGTATTGTCTGTGCGACGGTTGTCGACGACCTTAGTTATAGCAAAAGTAAGTTTGTGTGGTGGTGGCTAGAACTATACTGTTTTGTAATGTCATGGAATTGAAGAGGGCAGCACTGCTTATCTTTTCGAAGTTCGAGTGTGAGTGCTAAGTTATTTGAAAAGGTAGGTGATGGTTTAGCATGTCTAGGGATTTCGCGTGAGTCACGGTTATTTTACAGCGGTTCATGGAGTTTTACGCTACGCTTTTTATTCTGGTTGATTACTCGATGATTTGTGATCGGTTACAGGTTGTATGTTGATGCGTTTTCCATGGCTACGTTAGGTCTGATAACTCTCGATCTCTCGATGACGTAGATCTGAGTGAGATACTTGTTCGATATTCTGAATTGTATTGGCTATCCGTAATTTCTTTAGATGTTAATATTAATTAGAAAATACCGCTTTATAGCGGCTGCCTAATTCGGCAGAATAATTATGGGCGAAGAAGCTTTTTATTAACTGTCCACAGTAATACGGCTTTGCAACGATCTGCGCATTTGTGGTTTTTACCAATTCGAGCGCGAACCGTTGTCAAACATAGTATTTTTTAGGATGTTGTTACTTTACCTAGTAATACCGTTTCGTCTACTAAAATGCCATTATTAAGTTCCCGTAATTGTTTTGCCGCTGCCACCATATTTTTCAGTGCTGGTAAAACTTCTTCCCAGTTTCGTGTCTTCAACCCACAATCAGGGTTTATCCATAATTTTTCGCTAGGGAGTTGTTTCTCCGCTTTGTTCATTAGTGCGACAATTGACTCCACTGACGGAATGTTTGGTGAGTGAATGTCGTAAACCCCAGGTCCAATATCATTGGGGTAGTTGAAATGATCGAAGGCATTCAGTAGCTCCATGTCTGAGCGAGAGGTTTCTATGGTGATGACATCGGCATCCATATGGGCGATGCTTTCAATAATGTCATTAAACTCCGAATAGCACATATGGGTATGAATCTGGGTCTTGTCTGCAACGCCATTAGCGGTAATCCTAAACGACTCAACCGCCCAGCCTAGGTAGTGCTGCCATTCTCCATGGCGTAGGGGCAAGCCTTCACGGAGTGCTGCTTCGTCAATTTGAATAATACTAACGCCAGCAGCTTCTAGGTCTAGCACTTCTTCTCGAATAGCCAGCGCAAGTTGGTAGCAGCTGTCTTTCCGAGGTTGGTCGTCTCTCACAAACGACCAGTTAAGAATAGTTACTGGTCCCGTAAGCATGCCTTTCACATGTTTTTTAGTGAGCGATTGGGCGTAGCAAATCCACTCGAGCGTCATGCGACTCGGGCGACTGATATCACCGTAAAGTATCGGTGGCTTTACACAACGGGATCCATAGGATTGTACCCAGCCATATTGGCTGAATGCGTACCCATTCAGCTGCTGGCCAAAATATTCCACCATGTCATTGCGTTCGGCCTCGCCATGTACCAGCACATCTAATCCAAGCTGTTCTTGTTCGGCGATACAGAAGGCGATCTCCTCCTTAATATACTGTTGGTATTGCTCTAGGCTAAGTTCGCCGCGCTTGTGGCGCTGACGAAGCTGGCGTATTTCTGCCGTTTGCGGAAAGGATCCAATAGTGGTGGTGGGAAAGAGAGGAAGTTTGAGCCTTTCGGATTGAATGACAGCGCGCTGGGAATAAGGGCTTTGACGCTGGCCCATGCTGGTCGTAATAGCCGCGACATTTTTTCGCACGGCTGGATTGATCACTCGTACAGACTGACGACGACTGCTAAGAGCTTGGGCGTTGTCGGTCAATTTTGATGCGACGGCATTTCGTCCTTCGTTAAGTGCACGACCTACAATATAAAGTTCTTCAAGTTTTTCATCTGCAAATGCAAGCCAAGACCTTACTCCCGCATCAAGTTCTTCCTCACGGTTTAGGGAATAAGGTACGTGCAATAATGAGCAGGATGGGGCTAGCCACAGGCGATCGCCGAGTTGCTTTGACAGTGGTTCCAACCAATCCAAGGTTTCGTTTAAATCGGCTTTCCAGATATTTCGACCATTAATTATCCCTAAGGACAAAATCCGATCTTTTGACAATGCTGCTAATAAAGTCCGAGCATCGCGTCGACCCTGAGCATTATTGCTAACGCAATCAAGGTGCAGCCCGTCTACTGGCAGAGCTGCCGCCAAGGTAAGATTGTCCTCTAGTGTTCCGAAGTAGCTAGCTAATAATATTTTAACCCCGCTGACATTTAAGTACGTATAGGCTTTTTCAAATGCGTCTCGCCAGTTTTTATCTAGGTCGGTCACCAGTAGAGGTTCATCTATTTGTAGCCATTGCACCCCCACACTTTGGAGCGCTGTGAGAAGTTCTTGATATACCGGTAGCAATCGATCTAATAATGTTAGTGCTTGGCTATTATCTTTGGGCTTACACAGCGAGAGGTAGGTTATTGGCCCAATAATAACCGGCTTTGCGTTAATACCCTGCGCCTTGGTCTCACCTAATTGGGTCAGTAAACGAGAGGGGTTAAGCGTAAATTGGCTGTCTGCACTTACCTCAGGCACGAGATAATGGTAATTCGTATCAAACCATTTAGTCATCTCCGCTGCGTGTACACAGTGTTGTTCACCTACGTCACTAGTAGAACGTCCTCGGGCAGCGCGAAAATAGCTTTCCAATTCATTGCCGTCATGCACGGCTCGAGTGGGAATGTTCCCAAGAGTAAGGCTCATATCCAGCACTTGGTCGTAAAGTGAGAAATCACCTACCGGCAGCCAATCTAATTTCTGTTGTTGCTGCCAGTGCACGCGCCGCAGTTCGGCTGCAACCTTGAGCAGATCTTTGCTGCTTTGCTGTCCCTTCCAGTAACTTTCAAGCGAAAATTTAAGTTCTCGGTTGGCGCCAATGCGCGGGAAACCCAAATTGTGGGTTATGGCCATCGTGTTTCTCCAATTACGTAGACTTCGAACCGGTGCGGCTAGAGTAGAAAGATATTTGACGAGGCCATGGTAATGAGTCTTTGTTATGAATAATAATGGCCTTTTTGCATAAATACATGAGGCTTATTCATGATTGAGCGTTCCCATCTGGCCATAATTCGTGAGGTTGATCGTACCGGAACGCTGACTGGTGCCGCAGACAGGTTGTGCCTGACCCAGTCGGCCTTAAGCCATGCCATTAAAAAACTCGAGGTGCAGCTAGGTACGGCAGTCTGGCTTAGAGAGGGGAGAACTTTACGTCTGAGCCAGGCTGGTCAGCAGTTGCTTGCACTAGCGAATAGATTAATACCTCAAATCGAACATACCGAAATGCAGATTGCGCAAATAGCAAAAGGGCAACGTGGATCCCTGCGTATAGGCATGGAGTGTCATCCTTGTTACCAATGGTTGCTGAAGATCGTTGCTCCCTTCTTGCGAGATTGGCCGGATGTGGATGTAGATGTAAAACAGGCTTTCCAGTTTGGCGGTATTGCGGCCTTGTTTAACTACGATATAGACGTCTTGGTCACCCCAGATCCTTTGCACAAGCCGGGATTAAAATTTACGCCCGTATTTGACTACGAGCAGGTGATCGTATTACCTGAGAATCACCTATTGGCCGATCAAGAGTGGCTTGCTCCGTCACAGCTTATTGATGAAGTGCTATTAAGCTATCCCGTAGAAGTTGAACGTTTAGATATTTTTAACCAATTTTTTCTTCCTGCTGGCTGCGCACCTCGTAGGCATAAAACTATTGAGACCACGGATATTTTGTTGCAAATGGTGGCGGCGGAGCGGGGTTTTACCGCGTTACCCGATTGGCTGGTCGCAGAATACGCTAAGAAAATGCCTTTGCGGGGAATAAAGATGGGTGAAAGCGGTGTTAAAAAACAGATTTTTCTTGGCCAGCGTGAGTCAGAAGCCGAAGATGAGTACTTGTCGTACTTCATGGTATTAGCAGGCAAGAGTATTGTCGAATTTTAATAAAAATTAGCGAACATAGCCGTAAAATTCTCGGTTTTAATGTAGGGGATTGTGTAGGCGCCTGCATCATACTCTATACGGTACTATCATCGGGAAGAGTCTACAGTTTTAACAATATGGGTAATATAATACCGGCTAATAGCCGAGAACTCAGGGTGCTTGCGGTTTGGTCTTGCTGTGGAAACGTCGTCTCCAGCTGAGTGAGAATATGTGTCGTTTATGGACTTGAAGTTATCGACATCAATCAGCGTGACAGAAATGAGATATCCAGTTTCCTGTGAATTCTGTATTTGGTCACGTAGTTCGGAATCTGCGTGCCTGCGATTCGGAATACCGATCAGGGGGTTGGTAACACTTAGTTTTTTAAGCTACCACGCTTGTTCTGCCGCAAGCTGTTCGTTCAACAGCGGGGCGGAATTTTGCTGGTGTACGGCGCACTCAGCTCTGAACCGACACCATTTCCACTGTTTACCGTGCTGGGCAAAAGCCTGACTTTGAAGGGTTATCTCTACGCAGAGATTGTGGCCGACCCTGAAGCCCTGGAGAGAGCGAAGGCTTTTATTCTGCAAGGGTTGAAGTCCGGCGCGTTGCGCCCGATCATCGCAAAGACATTCGCACTTAGCGACATCCAGGATGCCCATCGTTTCCTTGAAGCCAATCAGCAGATCGGCAAGATCGTGGTAACTGTCTGACCAGCAATTATGGGGCTGAGAGCGTAATCCTTCGGCCCCGACTCAAGCCAGCCCTGATGACCGCTATTGGCCGACTCTGTTGAAAAAGTAGCTGCTCCCCCATGCTGTCGGCAGAATTGCTCTGTCAGCTAGCGCGGGGACGGTGAGCCGCCGCATCGTCAGGGCACAGCGTTGCTCAATCATTGATTTGCTCAACTACGGCATTGCCAGCAAAACTTTGTCCAGGGTCAAACTGGAGCTTGCGCGCCGTGGCGGGCAGTAGTTTTGTCAGTTTGTCCAAATGCGCCGTTTGGCCTGCGTCAGTTTCGCGGCGGTCTCCAGCCGTACATATACCAAACGCCTCTGGTCATCCGCCGCGTCGCAACTCCCTGACACCCCGGCCCAGCTTGCGGCGCAGCAGGGCCCGCAGGGTCGCCCCATCCGAATACCCGACCTGTGTGGCGACCTGGTCGACGCTGGCGTTTCCGGTGCGCAAGAGATGGACGGCATGCTCCACGCGCAGGTCCTGGAAATACGACAGTGGTGTCTTGCCCAAAACGCTTTGCAGCCGCCGCGCCAAGGTGCGCTCGCTTGTGCCCGCGGCGCTGGCCGCCTCCGCCAGCGAGAACCCCTGCGCGAGCCGACGTCTGGCCCAGCTCTCGAAGCGCTCCACCATTGGGTCGGCATGCGCAAGGTGGTCGTGAATCACGAACTCGGCTTGCGAACTGCGTGCCTCGACCAGCAGATAGCGTGCCACCAGGGCCGCCAGCGCCGGACTGCGCCCCCGGATGATGTGCAAGGCCAAGTCAACGTGGGCCAAAGCGGCACCCGCGGTAGTGAAGCGTGTCGAGTTCACGATCATGCGTGACTCGTCCAACGTGACGTTCGGATAGCGCTGCCGAAACATCGGCCCCAGCCACCATGACGTCGTCGCACGATGCCCATCAAGCAGGCCACTCTCTGCAAGTAAGAAACTACCGGAGCAGGCGGCACCAAGGTGCGCGCCAGCGGTGGACCACAGCTGTAGCGCGGCGACCGCATCGGGCACGTCGGGGCGTGTGAGCCGAGCCGAGAGCGTGTCAGGCATCTTGTCACCAAACGCGGGCACGAGCACGACGTCTGGTTCCGGCACACCACGCGCAGTGACCACGGGGACCGTCAAGCCCTGCGCCGTTAGGATGCGACGCCGCACGCCCACCAGCGTGAGCTCTATGTGCGCGGGAGCCTGTGGCAGCGAGCTCGACATCGCATTGGCCAAGCCCACTGTGTCAGTGAGCGCCGCAAGCCCCAGATCAAACACGCCATCACAAACAAGGATATGAAGTTTCATGGCAATAATGATATCAAAGTGTCATTTTTGTCTATATAAATGGTTGTCATGAAGACTTAGACTGCAGGCTCGTCGGTGCTTTCACCTAAACCATTTACCCAAAGGATTACAATATGACCAAGCTCGCCCTGTTTGTTCGCCTCGAAGCCAAACCCGGCCAGGAGGCTGCGCTTGCCGACTTCCTGGCCAGCGCACTGCCGCTCGCCAACGCCGAATCCGGCACCACTGCCTGGTTTGCATTGAAGTTTGGCCCTTCGACGTTCGGTGTGTTCGATGCCTTTGCCGATGAGGCAGGTCGCCAGGCACATCTGAACGGCCAGATCGCCGCGGCCTTGATGGCCAACGCCGCGACCTTGCTCAGTTCTCCGCCCAATATCGAGAAGGTCGAACTGCTTGCAGCCAAACTGCCTGCATGACAACCCGGCCTTGACTCAATCAGGTCACGCTGCGTAGGGCCACACGGCCCTACGCAGCCCCCCTCGATTGCCGGGGGGATGTTCGGCGACAATTAGGATGACCAGTTGACGACAATTCTCTTGGCCGGTTGGGTGTCTCAATAGGTACCTTGTTTTCTGTTCGGAGTTCAAGGTGCCAAGAATATTAGACGCGCATACATGTAAAAGCGAAGCTCACCTGAGATTACGGTAAGGCGCATTCCTTAAGTACTCTTAGCTATCTAAGCCCAGAGAGGAGGACAAGCGCAAGGACGACGCGGAATTGAAGTCGGAGCTGTTGAACGTGCTTCGTCGCTATCTCCGCCCGGAGTTCATCAACCGCATTGATGAGATCATCGTGTTCCACGCGCTCGACCGCAAACAGATCCGTGACATCGTAGGCCTGCAGCTCGAACGCGTGAAGCGTATCGCGCACGGGCAGGGCTTGACGGTGGAGTTCGACAACTCACTCATCGACCACTTGGCGGATGTCGGCTACCGGCCGGAGTTTGGGGCGCGCGAACTTCGTCGCCAGATCCGATCCCTGATCGAGACGCGCCTTGCGAGTGCCGTGTTGCGGGGCTGTTGATTTGCATTTAAAACTGACCCACTAACCCCCTATATTTGCATCGAATTTTGACCCACGTGTAACACTTACCCGCAGGATGACTGCGGGGGATTTAGGAGTGATAGACGTGGCATTATTAAGTGTAATTAGACGCTGGCATTTCCGCGAAGGAATGCCCATCAGAGAGATCGCTCGGCGAACTGGGTTATCTCGTAATACCGTTCGTAAGTATTTGGCCACTGCAGTATTTAAAGAAGAGCTGATGTAAATATGTGTATTGGACTTCCCTGCCTGTATTACGCGGGGAAGTCCAAAATGTGCTTCAGATTTGAATCCGCGCAACTACGCGTGCCATCAGTTCAATTGGTGTTGGCGCCGATACTTTTCGATCACTTCGTCAATTAATTCACAGTGCTGAGGGTATAAATCAGAGTTGATCATGTCGATTAAGATTGCGGTAAGCAGTTTCTCATTTTCACCTAGAGTGCCAATCGTAGGTTTATAATTTATATTATTTGAGTATCAAGTATACCAAGTTAGTGATAATTATAAACCATTACTATTGTTATGGTTTATAATTTCACATATTCTGGTATTATGAAGACCATGAAACAATCTAAAATAAACCGATTACTCAGCCGTCAACCTACAGGTACGGCTCTGGCAGTCGCATGGCTGACACGGGAGGGCTACAGTCCCGAACTCCTAAAGCAGTACAAAAAAAGTGGATGGTTTGATTCTATCGGGACTGGCGCAATAATACGCCACGGCGACGAGGTGGATTACCTAGGGGGCGTTTACGCGCTTCAAACCCAGTTAGGCTTGTCGGTACATCCAGCGGCTAAAACGGCCTTAGCGCTTCAGGGTAAGTCGCACTATCTTTCGCTGGCCACCAAGTCTGTACAGCTCTTTGCGGCTGCAGGCGATGCTCCGCCTCTGTGGTTTAAAAAGAGAGATTGGGGTGTCAATGTGAGCTGCCAGCTAACATCTTTTTTGCCATCGGCACTGGGGTTGGTTGATATCTACCATAAAAACTTCAGTGTCAAAGTATCGGGTCCTGCCAGGGCAATAATGGAGTGCCTTTACTTGGCCCCAAAAACTCAACCACTATTGGAAGTCTACGAGCTGATGGCCGGCTTGAATAATTTACGACCGGCCTCGGTTCAGCCGTTGTTGGAGGCCTGCACCTCCATCAAAGTGAAACGTCTATTTCTCTATTTAGCGGAAAAGGCAGGTCATCAGTGGGTCAGTTATTTGGATCTTGAGCGCATTGATCTCGGCAGCGGCAAGCGTGCGATCGTAAACGGCGGCACCTATGTGCCGAAATACCAGATAACGGTACCGAAAGAGCTAGAGGTCGCAGAATGAATGACATATATAAGCGTCAAGTCAGGCTTCTGCTCGATGTCTTACCCGAAGTGGCAAAAGAAGCCTGTTTTGCAATGCATGGCGGAACGGCGATTAATCTGTTTGTGCGGGATATGCCAAGGTTATCGGTGGACATTGATTTAACGTATATCCAAATTGCAGACAGATCTGAATCGCTGGCGGCCATAAATGACGCCTTGTGGAATATTAAAGTGCGGATAGAGGCATTGCGCCGGGCAATAAGAGTTGAGCATAAACCGGATATTTGTAAGCTCCAGCTCGATGCCGGTGGTGTCCTGATTAAAATTGAAGTGAACACTGTAGGGCGTGGCTTGTTGGACGAATCGAGTCTGCGGCCTTTGTGTGACTTCGCTCAGGGCGAGTTTGATGCGTTTTGCGTGGTGCCTATTGTCCCGCTTGCGCAGCTTTATGGTGGCAAGTTGTGTGCTGCACTGGATCGTCAGCATCCGAGGGATCTCTTTGATGTGAAATTATTGTTCGATAATGAGGGGCTCACACGGGATATTCGCCAGGGGCTCCTTTTTAGTTTGATGGCTAGCAATCGCCCGACGTACGAATTGCTTGACCCTAACTTATTGGACCAACGTGCGGTATATCAAAATCAGTTTGAGGGCATGAGCGCAGTGCCCTTTAGTTACGAGGATTTCGAGCTAACTCGTACGAGGCTGATTAGCGCCATTCGCGCTGACCTTACCGCCAGTGAAAAAGCGTTTTTGTTGGCTTTTAATTGTTTGGAGCCCGATTGGTCAGAGTACCCTTGGGCTGATTTCCCAGCGTTGCGCTGGAAGCTTCAGAATCTAGCTGCTCTGAAGGAACGTGACTGCGATAAATACGATAATCAGCTTCAGCAATTGGAGCGTATATTGCGAGCTAGATAAAACCGACATAAGCAAGAAATGACGCAGGCTGTAATGCCACATTAGCAGAACTAAAGTGCTGTGTTGATTTGCACTGGAATTTGAACCAATTATCGCCAAAAACTTGCAGGATGATATGGCCCACTTTACGGCCCGAAAGAGGCGGGGTGTTCAATTGCTTACGGGTATAATCGTGGGTCACTTTTCCGTGCAGTTGTAGGGGGGATATGGGTGAAAATCTACAGGATCACTTAAAGTCATCTTTCATATTCGTGATGAGATCGTTATTTTTTATCTCTTCCAAAATTCGTATAATACATAAGCTCACAAAATATGGACCCGCTTCAAAGTAATGTCGCCCCTTTGAATCTTGCTTACTACTGATTTCCACTTCAAACGCGACGCGATCAATAATATTGAGAAGATGCCGGCATTCAATTGATAGATTAATATTATGTCTTCCGATATTAGATTTTTTAAGAAATTCAGCGAAAATCAACGCGGAAATCTTTCCAGTCTTCTGGCTATATTTTAGAGAAGAAATCGTTACTCCGCGATCTTCAAAAAGAGCGATTTTGTCGGTTCCTTCTATATTGTCAGGGATTCCGCTTTTAATCGTGGCGCTTAAGGTTCTAAGTTTTAATTCTATACCGTTGTGGAGAATCGCGAAGTCGCTAGAGTCTAGAATATTCGCGACGGATTTCGTTTTTCGAATCGGGCTTTGTTCGTCACAAAAAAGCGACTCCATTGAATGATCTGTATTGGAAAACAAATTAATCACACTGGAAGGTGCCGATTGTTCTATATCATTAGCTAGTAAGATAAATATGTTTTCATCATTGTCAAGCTCCCGTGCTCCGCGAATTCGGTAGCCTGCTTTTTCAATGGCGCTTCTGAGTGATAGGATGTCGCCAAAATTTTTTGAAACGAAACATAGTTTTGCCGTTCGGATGTCAGATAAATACTCTCTGTAGAATTTTTTGCTTTGCATGATGGTGCCCTCTATTTTTCGGAGGACTCCTATAATATTCGGCCTTTAAGGATTGACATAAAGGTTTATATTACAATATTCAGATTTATTTTGCGTATGGCAGTGCTTTTCGATATTTATTTTGTGAATGCTGTCGTGGCGTAAGATCTTTATTGGCTATGTGGGTTGATATATCTAATGCCTACTCTGGCTTATAGATTGAAAATTTTAAGCACTTTACATAGTGCGGTGCTCGACTTGCATAGTGCTGCTTCTGAATAAGCCCACTATTGTGGTCTCATTTGCTAGGGCTGTTGGCGAAATTTAACAGTAGTGTCAGAGCCATTCCTCCATAAATGGTTGCCCAATTCCTTCCCTAACAGTACCAAGGCTCATGAAATATGAGAGCGGCGCTGATATTCGAGTTTTGCCGGTTCTGCCGTGGCATATGAATATATCGACAACTAAGGTGTATACCAAAGTGACGATCAAGCACTTGCGGGAGGTCTATGCCAAGATGTATCCGCTGGGAATGCTGGAATGCTGGCGAGTATTGGATATAATTTTGGTTGGCTAACGCGTTGATTTTGTATACTAATTTCATGATTGAATTCGATAGCGTGAATGCGCTGATTGACATGTACGATAGTTGTCGTACAATGTGGAGAATGTGTGGGGTTCAAGACCGCTAAAATACAAGTTCTGACTTGTCTGAAAGAGGGGGCAGTTTCTCATCAAGAACGGGCTGACATTGATGTTAAGAATCTGCTTGCAACAGGCCAGGTGTCACTTGATGACGTCGCCGCCGTAATCGGGCGGTCTCGCGGTAATCAGTATAGTTCCAGTCCTCACCATGTGGTTGACGAGGTGGAAGTCCACATCATCAAAACTAAACATGGTGACGATAGCTGGTACATCAAGTGGTATTTCATTGAACCTAACAGCGTATTTATTAGTGTGCATCATTGAGGTGGCGTTATGAGAATTTTCAAAGTGGGTGATTCGCAACAAGCAATCTGTGAACACTGCCATTCGCTTGAAAATGCAACGTTCCATTTGAGGGATGTCCCATTTAGCGACGGTTCTGGCGTGGTAAAGAACGTGTTGGTGGGTGTGTGCGATAAATGTGATCAGGTCTGCGTGTTGCCACATCAATCTACACCCGCAGTAAAAAAGCAGTTGGATTCGCAACGCAAGCCAATTGAAAGCCGTTTGCCTGCGCATCTAGTGGATATTTTGAATCTGGCTACGTATGAGTTAGGTGGCTCAACTGATTTTGTACCGAGCTTGATGAAATATTATATTCATGCCCTTGCATCAGACGAGAAGGCAGCTAAAAAAATAGTCTTACTTTTACAAAGTGAGCTTGCTCAAGGTAAAGCAGATAAGCGACTTTCTTTGAAAGGCCGGAGAGTTTTTGAAGAACTTGATGTCTTGAGAGCGATTTCTCATATCGAGAATACGACAGATCTGATCAAGGGCGTTATTCTGAAAATCAACGATGATATTCTTGTGAAAAAGCGGCCAAAGCCAACTAGAGAGCTGAAGAATATCGTTGCAGCAGTAGCTTAAGAGCCAATAGCTTTTCCTTCCTGAACACCTTTTAAGAAAAGGTTTTTTTAGTGAAATTTACCTCCTGCGAGTGGCAGATTTACGGGAGGTAATGTTAACAAAGTCACTCAGTGCACTAGAGCATTTAGAGTACGCCTTATGTTGATTCTTTGTTCATGGTTGTTGATTTGCACTGAAGTTTAAGCCAAATATCGCAATAATTTGCAGGGTGAGGTGGCCCATTTAAAGAGTCGAAAATGGAAGTGCATTCAATGAGTTATGGTTGTAATGGTGGGTCATCTTTTCGTGCAACTGGTGGGACAATGTAGGATGCAAATCTACACAGTATCCAAATGTTTTTCGAAGTGGTCGCTATTGGCGAGGCTGATCCCTACCCGACGTTGGGATTAACCTGGTTGAAGCGAGATGATTGTTGGAACCGAGACGAAACGCTGGTTCCAAAGGGAAAGCATTTGGCGTGGGCCGTATATGTTGATTTACCTGACAACGATGCCGAAGGTTTCAGCTCCCCCGGCGAGCTCTACAGCATAATGTGTTTTCCGGAGGGCTACTTTTAAGTTGTGCAGACAGCGATATTTTTGCCAGGTTAATTATCATCCTCGGTAGCAGAATAGCGCTGAGTTGTCTAGATTACTCGGGGAAGTCCACTTTCAATGGCTTAAGCTGATTATAGCGGGTTATCTTTTTGTGCAACTAGAGGGTCAATATGAGATGCAAATCTACACTTCAGCGACTGACCGCTATTGTGACGCTAGAGCCAAACACACCCAGTATCTAGGGGCCGCTTCCTGATCTGGTAAAAAGCGGACAGATCTACAGTGCTGAAAATCCGTCAAGTGCGCGTAAATCATAAATCAAAGACCCCACTGTGTTCCATGCGTATACACTGCTCGCAGCGACTTGTTCAGCACGCATAATTACCTGCCATGAGCCACTTTTGCTCGTGAAAGGTCAAGCTCATACCATCCGAGCTCTGGATAGTGCCTTGCAACCCCCACCGCTGACATTGCGGGCCCATAATAGATGACTGAAAGAGACTGATCTTTGTACTGAATTAGCATCAGGTCATCCACCTTATCGAGAGTAGAGTCTGAAATTTTAACGAAGCCTGACTTCTGGGCAGTTGTTTTAACACTAACCCTTCTGCCGTTTTTGGCAATTACATCAAACCCGTGTTGGTTTGCAGTTGACGCTAACGTTCCATCAGCTGCGAGTGCACAGTGAAACTCTCCTAGGCGACCAATGAGATGTCGGACTTCTGTTGGCTTCACGCCAAATTCAACAGTTTCGAGGCAAATTAGGGCAAGATATTTCTCATATAGAGCTCTTATTTTTTCTAGGCTGAGAATACCAACTAAACCAAGATCAACTTTCTGCTCCAATGGTTCCTCTTGCTTGATATTTTTCAAAGACGTAAGAGAGCTCCGCCACTTCTCGACTGAAGAATCGCCTCCCCGCTCATAAACAAGAGCGAGAATTCTATTTTCAAAGTATGGATGAATAGTTATTGGGCTAAGGCGATGCCAATGTTGGTTTTGATTCAACAGGGATACAATCGCCTCCCATGACGTAACTGGGGATGACCGCACTACCGCCTCACCTTCAAATTCCTCATCTGGCAGCATGTCTCGAAGGACGGCTTCGTTCTTTTCTAGAACAAATTTTCTCAGGCCGTCACTTCCCCGCAATCCAAGAAGTGTGATTGAACCGCCTTCCGCACGTAAATCTAAGATGGTCTCCTGCATTTTCTGAACACTCCCTATTCATTTGTGCGCGGTTGGTTACGCCTTGAGTACCGAACGCGGTGCTTTATGGCCGCCGGAACAGAGCGACGCGGCGTGTAGCCTGTCCCAGCCGCGCACGGGTATAGCATTACAACGCACCAACGATTCTAATGTTACGTATTTCTCAGCCGATAGACGAACAACATCCAAAAATTGCTCTAAATTCATTCAAGAAAAGTTAAATGAAGCCACCTAGCTGGCTTCATAATTCATGCGAAGCAAAAATGACTCAACGAGAACAAATAACAATTTTATTCGCAAAAGCATTCCTTTACTTATATTGAATCCAATCTAACGCTCGTAGCCATTGCACTTAGCTGCATGAAAAGGATCGCGCCGAATGACTGCTATTGTGACGCTAGAGTCAAACACACCCAAGATCTGAGAAGCCACTTCCTGAACTGGTAAAAAGCGGACGGTCAGAATTACGTAATCCGACGAAGTCGGTAGTAATTCTATGCAGCCTCAACGCCCATAGTTATTGAGCGCCTGTGCAGCTGTATAGGTAATCATATCACCTCTAATCAGGTAGCCAAATTCACTATACGACTACAACTAGAGCCAGGATGATGTTCATAATGAAATCACTTCTCTAGCCTGGATGGCTGAAAGGGCAGATTAAAACTCTCCATTTCAGATTGGACGGGCACTGCTCCATCTTCTTCGTACTTAGGCTTTCCAGCCCCTACGGAAAAGGAGAACTGATTGACGAAACCTGAATCTTCGTTTGTAGCAATCTCTATCAATTTGCCTTGAAGATTGAAGATAGCCTGTAGATACTTGCTATCGATGTCGTATCCGGCGGCGACGAGATTTAGGAAGGGAACTGAATTCACGCTAGCAGCAGATTCAACTTGCCGTGAATATACCCATATAGATTGCCCTGATTGGTCGTTACTATAGAAAACGGCTTCAGGTTGACCATACGATAGATATACATCGCTCTTATCAGACTGCCCTAAAATTAGCCGCTCTCTCATGGCGGGATCGTCAATCCTAGTATTCCCAACCACTATAGATGGAGAATGACATGCTGCCAATAACACTATTAATGATATGATCAGAAGGCGGCGAGAAGCGATCATTGGTACGACGCTCCCGTTCTCATAACTCTAATAAATTCGGGGTCTTTGTAAAATCGATTCAAAAGTTCTTCAACTGTCTCGGTATGGGCTCTTTGCATGTTTGTAGATGCTTCAAGACCGTTAAAACCGGTGACATATTCTTTATGAACTGAATGTGTCTTCTTGTAAACTATTGTCCCTGCGCTTGTTACAACAAACTCAACGGCGATATCGCCGACACCGACATTCGTTCCACTCGCATCAAATATATGCTTAGTCATCGTTCCTGAAATCTCTAATGGCGAGTTTTCACTATAGATCCCGGCGAGCATAAGCTCATCCTTTAATGCACGTGTAATATAATCGCCATAAGTATCTCCCACAGGAGAGACGAAAGAACTCAGTCCCCTAAAGGATATTGGGTCTTCAACATCTCGCGTCTCGGCATTTAATATATTACCAACACGACAGGAGTTGGCATTATTGAGGCGGAGCGCGTCTACGTTGTAGGATGAGGATTGATAAACATAACTTGGGCCGGAGCAGGCAGCTATTTGTAGGCCAAAGATAATGACAGCAAAGAGTTTAATTGTTTTCATGTAGATGTTATCCATCTGGTTTTCCTCGAATTATTATAAAGATAAAAGATCAGCCTCTATCTTTCGATAGGGGCTGATTTGGGAAGGATGTTCTGACCGAAGTGTTTTAATTGAATTGGGGTGTAAATAGAGACTCGTGGGGCAATCGCCTTTGACTTTTCCGATGGTGACTAAAATATTGTCATTGATTCGAAAAGAGTCATCTTCCTTAAGTTGTATATTCAGCATATCCATATGCCTCGGTGATCTAATGACGCTACAAAGACATCACATTTAATGATGTTCCTGATATTTAGAATATCATTTTCCTGGAAATAGTCTACTTCAAATCGTAATCAAGCCAGCGACTTTATGAAACGTTCGGATAGCTCTGCTTATACTCGATCTGGGTGATACCCATCTAAGAAAAAGCACTAAGTTCTATCTAGCTGTCTACTTAGGTAATAAATACTCACTGTCCACAAGCTTAACTCATGTGAGTGTTCGCCAAAAATGTCCATGGTCGAAGGATTGTATGTGGTAATCGTCCCTAAGCATCATGCCTTCGTAAATATTCTATGACCTCCTCCGCTTTCCAATACAAAGCAAGCGGAATTGATACGGCAGCAACAACCAAAACAATCCCTAAGAATGCATTGAGCATTACACATCTCCAAACTAACTGACGGCAACCATGAATAACTAGCCACGATTGCGAGTAATATAGTTTTATACAGCTAGATACTAATTTCAATTCAAATTATAACGTAGCCTCCAAAATGGAGTGAGCAACGCAAAAAACTCTTAATTAGTGACCTTGTCGCAAAGTTGGCGCACACTATCCACCACCAGATACACCCATAGTTTCCCTTTCATTAACTCATTAGTAATCGAGCGTGGTCAGGTTCGATTTAACTATCACTGCACGCATTAATCTGGCGATCAAACACGCGTTTTTCTTTTGGCAGCATCGTTAACCTATATTTCGATAGCACGTATTTCCATTTGCCAAGGTATTCGCACCGATAAGATTGATTGGGTGGCAGCCATTCGTCGGGGCCTTTTTTTCCCTTTTTTTGATTCAGGCTATCATCAACGACGAGCAGGTTTTCTGGGTCATTGGCGACCGCAATATTTAACAAGCCGCTATTTTTCGACTTTCAACCCCGCCAATTTCATACTCGCAATTTTATCGGAGTCAGTCTTTTCGCCTAGCCGCCAAGGTTTACCCTCGCAAATAGTTATATTCTTACAGCTCTGCAAGCATCCCCTGCACGGTAATCTCGTTCTTGTAGTGCCCATAATCGCCCCAGTAATTTCTCTAGAATTTTATAATTGCGTGTTCGTCCATAACCGACGGTTTTAGATACGTACTTAATTAAGTAAATCGATCAAGGCGGACTTTAATTTACTAAACTCAAAGCTAAATCCTCTATTCAATAACGTCTGCGGCACTACTTTCTGGCTATCTAGTAACAAGCTAGATGACTCACCCAACAAAGCGTGTAAGACAAACCGTGGCATAGGAAAAATCGCTATACGGCGCAGGGATTTCGCAAGCGTCTGAGTGAATTCCTTGTTTTTCTCCGCGTTTGGCGCCACCAAATTAACCGGGCCGGAAATGCCTTTGTCCTTTAATAGGAAGTGCATCGCAGCAATATGATCACGGTAGTGAATCCACGCCATGTATTGCTGGCCACTGCCTATAGGACCACCAAGACAAAGTTTAAATGGCAATAGCATTTTTGCTAATGCGCCACCCTGCGGAGCTAAAACTATACCTGTCCTCAATAACACTACCCGTGTGTACGGTTCGGCTTGCCGCGCAATACTTTCCCAGCGTATACACAGGCGTGTTGGGAAATCCCGTTCGGATACCGATGATTTTTCCGTCAAGGACTCATCTCCGCGATTGCCATACACGCCAATTGCCGAGCCACTTAAAAACACCGACGGTGGCGTCGCACTTTTGGCAAACAAATCTACCAATTGTTGAGTTATCTCCCAGCGACTCTGACAGATAATATCCTTTTGCTCCTCACTCCATCGCTTATCAACAATGGGTTCCCCCGCTAGGTTTATTACCGCATCAAATTCATTGAGATGTGGAAGCGTTGACAGGGATTCAATGCAGGTAACCGAGGAGGGCAATGTCGATTTTGCTCCCGCAATCGATCTGGTGAGCACGGTGAATTGGCAATCCTTAGCGCTTTCAATAAACGCCGATCCGATTAAGCCAGTACCACCGGTTATTAATATATTCATCACATCCCTCAGTTAATAGACAAATAACTACCGCTGCTTGAGTAAGTTCTTAATGCAGCCCTCTAAATTGGCTTCCACGCGACTATCGCTGCTTAAGTTGGCGAGAGTCGCGGCAGTGCCACTGACACCAAAACGCGTATTTTTTAACCGCGTCTCGTCGATCAAATTATGCTCTCTATACTTCTAAGCATTATCCTCATAAAGAACGACATAGGATTTCCTGGATTTGTTCGGGAACTCTGCTGCCGCCGCAACGCTAAACCGTTGACTAAATAGATACGTCGAAAAGTCGGAATCAGATAATTCCAGGGCAGTAAATGGCAAATGTCACAGAGGCCTGTTGCCCCGCACCAGGCCACCGCGAATGTGAATTTTGACGCTTGGCACTATATAGCTAGAAACGGTGCTTGATTAACGCTTGATTCGCCCCAATAATCCGCGAACTGCAGACACTGTATATAGCCATCATGTTTAAGCCCCCAATAAGTACGAAACTGGATAAGCGCTCGGCGCCGAAGGTGCTGGTTTGGCTTTTTGCACTTGTTGGTATGCTCGCCACCGGGGTTAATTTACAAGCCGCTGTGCTGGACACCGGCGAACATGTTAATACCGCAGATTCGGCTCAAGTCTTTGTTTTTTCAAGTGGCAGTAGCTCCGCTCTTCTGTCTGAGCGCGATGACAGTGATCATCTCTTAGATACGCCAACAATAAATGCCTTTGCCAGTGTCAAGTGTCATTGGCAATTCCTTGGTCTGCTGAAAGCGGCCAGTAGCGGGCTTCCTACGCTGCAGGCTGCGTTTCATCTGCGGCCACCATTGCGCGCACCACCGCTTAACTAATCCTCTTAATTTATCTGTAACGATATTTTTATTTCATTAATTTGAAAGGATTATTCATGCGACTCTTCTCAAAACGGGCGGTGATTTACTTGCTGCTTATACTTCTTGGTTTATCCTGCGCGGTGCCAAACTTTTTGAATGGGCACACACAGACAAACTTACCTGCGTGGTTTACTCAAAACACATTGAAGCTTGGCCTGGATCTTCAGGGCGGCTCACATCTGCTGATGAGCGCAGATACTGCGCCACTTATCGATGGTGCGCTCGAACGTGTTTCGGAGCAGGTATTGCTTCAGCTACGAGAAAATAGCATTGCCTACGCAAAGCCGAACACGGAAGGCGCAAGCTGGCATATTACCTTGCGCAACGCAGACAAGCGTGAACAGGCGGCAGCGCTGGCAGCGACGAACAATAGAACCACCGAGGGCCTGAGAATGTTTAAGGTGTCTAGCACTGAAAACACCCTCAGCATCTCCCTCACGGATGAATACATACGCCAGATAAAGAAAGACGCGATAGACCGCAGTCTTGAAGTGGTTCGTAGGCGGCTAAATGAAAGCGGTTTGGTTGAGCCGAGTATTAGCAGGCAAGGTGACGATGGCATATTGATTCAAATGCCGGGTGTGAGCGATCCCGCTTATATCCGCCAGTTGCTTGGTACGACGGCGCAGATGTCTTTTCATTGGGTGGCTCGACCTCAGGCGGCAACGCCCACGGTATCGGTGCCGAGCAGCAAAGACCTGCAAAACTATACCCTGGAGAAACGGGTCGCCATGAAAGGGGAGCATATCAGCGATGCTAGTTTGGGCTTTCACCAAAACACCGGCGAGTCGGTGGTTACATTCTCGCTCGACGACGTTGGCGCCAAGCAGTTTGGCGAAATGACCCGTGCCAATATTGGTAGGGCTCTGGCCATCGTTCTTGATAATGATGTGATTACCGCGCCGGTAATTCAGAGCGTCATTGCCGGCGGCAGGGGTGAAATCACTGGGAACTTTAGCTCCGTTGAGGCGAGCAATCTCGCTCTGCTGCTTCGCGCCGGTGCGTTGCCTGCGCCCTTAACCGTTGTTGAGGAGCGCACTGTTGGACCGGACCTTGGTAGCGATGCTATTCAAATGGGCTTGTTTACCGGTGTGTTCGGCGCGGCCTTGGTGTTGATATTCATGACCGTAATTTACCGCGGCTGGGGTTTAATTGCCTGCTCGAGCTTGACCATTAATATTGGCTTGATCTTTGGCCTATTAAGTCTATTCAAGGCGACCCTCACACTGCCCGGTATCGCGGGTATTATTCTCACGATTGGTATGGCCGTTGATGCCAACATCCTAATTAATGAACGAATCCGAGAGGAGTCGGCACGCGGCAAACGGGCCATGGCAGCAATTAGCGCGGGCTTTGATAAAGCTTACGCAACGATTATCGATGCCAACGTAACCACCCTCATCGCGGTGGGTTTGCTGTTCATGTTTGGTAATGGGCCGATACGTGGCTTTGCGGTGACGATCGCCATCGGCTTGCTGACATCCATGTTTACGTCTATCGCGGTTACTCGGGTATTGATTCAATGGCATATACGAAACCGGCAAAGAGAGATCCTTTCCTTCTCTGGATTTGCGAGCTTGGATCGGCTGAGCAAGCGCAAGACTAACTTTATGGGTGGGCGCTTTTTGGGCTTGGCGCTGTCGGCGATACTGTCGCTGAGCTCGGTGGCGCTGTTTTTTGGGGTGGGTTTAAACTATGGGGTCGACTTCACTGGCGGCACCTTGGTGAATGTGAAAACCGAGCAACTGTCTGTGCAGGCTATGCGCAGCAATTTGCTGGCCCACGATTTTGATCGCGCGGCGATCCAGGAATTTGGCGACAAGGGACAGTTTTTAGTTCGGCTGCCCGCACACAGCGGTGACACGCAGCTAAACGCCAACGAGATTGATTTGTTGAAAAAATCTATTCTCAGTGAAGACCCATCTGCGACATTTCCACGGGTGGATATGGTCGGTCCTAAAATCAGTGGTGGCTTTGCCGACGCCGCTATACTCGCGGTGCTTTTGGCCGCTGGCGGCATGCTAGCGTATCTGTGGATTCGCTATGAGTCGCACTTCGCTGCCGCCGCCATCGCCACCATTGGTTTGGATATTACCAAAACCATCGGTTTCTTCGCCTTAACGGGCTTGGAGTTCAATTTAACCGCAGTGGCGGCGCTACTCGCGCTGATAGGCTATTCGATTAACGACAAAGTCGTTGTATTTGATCGCGTGCGTGAAGGACTTCGCGCAGATCCGAATGCCTCTCTCCTAAACGTCCTCAATGATAGTATTTCGGCCACGCTGACACGGACGCTCTTCACCTCGGCAACCACCTTGTTGGCGATACTGCCAATGGCGGTAGCGGGCGGCGAGGCGGTGTCCAGTTTTGCCAAGCCCATGTTGTTCGGGATTATCATTGGCACGAGTTCGTCAATTTTTATCGCGTCGCCAATCTTGTATTTTCTTGGTATTGGACGAGAACGAAAAGGTCTTAAGCAGTTGCGGCCTAGTGCTGAGGATGTTCGTCAATCCTTAGCGCATATTCCTTAGTTACTACGTGTGCTGCGCGGATACATTCGGTGCGGCACACTCCTTAGTATTGAACGTTTTCAGAAGCGAATGGCGCAAATACGGGTCCAAATTTAGATGGATTTCTACGCAAACGACATGAGATGCTGCCGACGAATTTGGCTTGCTTTATATAAGTCGGGCAACGTTCGCTGGCGAGATACCTCAGCAACTCAATATTATTTAACATTTATTTATAGGTAGTAAAAAAGATGACACTTGCACTATTGGCCATTATTGGTGGATTTGTGCTGCTTATTTGGAGCGCAGACCGTTTTGTTGAGGGCGCCGCTGCTACGGCTAAGCATCTCGGTATGCCCAGTTTACTCATTGGTATGGTGGTTGTCGGCTTTGGCACATCAGCACCTGAGATGGTGGTGTCCGCCATGGCGTCGCTAGACGGCAATCCGGACCTCGCGCTCGGCAACGCGATCGGATCAAACATAGTGAATATCGGCCTTATTCTTGGTATTACCGCCGTGCTAGCGCCGATCAGCGTCCACTCAAATATCGTGCGCAAAGAGCTGCCATTACTGACGCTGATTGGCGCTGTCGTTGGCTTTATACTGTGGGACGGCGCGCTAAGTCGCTTTGAATCATTGTTACTGCTTGGCGGATTTGTAGGGCTCGTGGGTTGGACCATTTTTATGGCCCTGCGGGCGCGAGGCGATAATTTAGAAGTCGAAACGGATCAGCTGCTAACAGCCCATGCAATGCCAATTAAAAAAGCCTTGTTTTGGCTGGTGCTAGGTTTAATTGCACTGATTATCAGCTCACGGATTTTGGTGTGGGGGGCGGTCACAGTCGCCCAGGCACTCGGGGTAAGCGATTTAATTATTGGTCTGACGATTGTGGCCTTTGGTACGTCGCTACCAGAGCTAGCTGCGTCGATCATTGCCGTTCGTCGCGGCGAACACGATATTGCGATTGGCAATGTGGTGGGCTCAAATATGTTTAACCTATTGGCGGTTATTGGCATTGCTGGTTTGATAAATCCCGTTAGTGCATTTCCCGCCGATATCATCAGCCGAGATTGGGCGACCATGATGTTGATGACCGTTGGGCTGCTAGTCATGACCTTTAGCTTACATAAGGTGGGGCAGCTAAATCGGCTTAAGGGCGGCATCCTGCTGATGTCATTTGTGGCATACAACGCGTGGTTGTTGTTGACGGTGATGAGCTAGCTAGGATTCTGACTTATTAATACGCCGGTCAACGACGTCTCCTGAGCCACTAAAACTCACAGCTTGCAGCGCCGCCAGAGTAGGCGGCACTGGATCTTGTTGCAAACTTAAGCTAGTTACAGCTTCCGGTACCCAGATTCACGGTTACAGGGTTGCCTGTGCTTAGGTTGTTAGCATCAATGGTCACGGTTTGGCTGGCGGCGCGGTAGCTCCAAGTGGGCGCGCTGCCGTTTACTGTGACTGTCTGTGGTTCTTCAGTACCCTTAAAGCGCAGTTCCCAGCTGCGTGAATTCAACGCTCCGTTAAAATTTTGTCCCTGAGCGGCTCCAATAGTGAGTGTGTGACAGGCACCGTTTGCTGACGACGATAAAGTGATCGGTGTCCAGCGATAAGCACCTTGTTTATAGGCAAAGCCGCGGCCTTCATCTTCATAGAGTTCGAAGTTGCCGTCGGCACCTGGCCAGACATTGATAATTAGATTGTCTTGCGGGCCGTGGGCGCTAGTGGGCAGCTGCGGCTGCATGGGCAGAATAGCGCCCTTGCGCATGAATACGCCGTATTCTTCAAGCGGGACGCTGCGGCTGATTTTTCGCGGGCCGGTAAATTCTTCCCCGGTGAAGAAATCAACCCATTTGCCGGGTGGTATCCACACATCGATCATCGCTGGGTCGCCGGGCGCTGCCACCGTGGCGATGAGCATGTCGTCACCGAGAGTGAACTGGCTGCTGTACTGATAGGCTTCTTCGCTTTCAGGCCATTGCAGGTAGAGGGGGCGTGTCATTGGCAGGCCTGTGTCATGCGCTTTGCGACTGAGTGTGTAGAGCATTGGCACGAGTTGGCCGCGCAGACGCAGGAAGTCGCTGGCTACGGTTTCGGCCTTACCGGGATATTCCCAAGGTAGGCGGTCGCCATGGTGAGAGTGCAGGCGAAGGATGGGCTGGAAGGTACCAAGCTGTATCCAGCGCACGTACATGTCGTCGGGTAGATGCTGTCCGGTGTTGAGCCTGTTGGTGCAGTCACTGCCAGGAAGGGGCTCGCCCAGGAAGCTACCAATGTCATGTGAGACATAGGGCAGGCCGATGTTGCCTTCCGCTGCGGTCATTGCAGCTTGGGCCGCCATAAGCTCCCACGTGGAGCATGTGTCGCCGGTGAAGTGAATGCTGTAACGATGCTCTGCAAATGCACCTAGACCATTGTTATCGACGCCGTCGAAACCATTCTGGAATGAGCCGCCTATGCGGGAAAAGGCCGGCCATCGGGAACCCATGTCTTCATGTTGTTTGGCATAGGCGGCATTAATCCAGGTGTCGGCGGAAAGGCCCGGGGCCTGGGCACGCGAACCTTCGCAGCACCAGTCTAACCACCAGAAATCGATGCCGGTGGTTTCAATGGGTTCATGCAAATCAAAGTAGGCGTCGAGTTGCTCAGCCTCGGTCCAGTCGAATATGTAGCAGGGTGTTGAGGGATCAGCCTGAATGATGCTGCAGGGCAGTTCGGCATCATCGGTCATCAGCTTGCCGGTTTGGGCGACAGTGTCTGGGTAGGCGGGGTCGGAGCCAGCAATAGATGGATGCACATTTAAGCCGACATCAATACCGCGTTCGTGCAGCCAGCTAACGAAACCATCCGGGTCGGGGAAAATGTTGCGGTTCCAATCCCAGCCATTCCAAGAGCAGGCATCGTTAATAGGCGCTTGAATCACAACGTTCCAAACCAGGCAGCCCAGTGGCTGGTGTACCCGTTTCCAGTCGGTATCGATTGAAATAGTATCCAGAGGTACGCCATACGCGGAAAAGGATTCAACTTCGGTACGCCATTCGGCATCGGTGTAGGCCCACCATTTTGAAAACCAAACGCCGAGTGCTTTCTTAGGCAGGAGTGGGGCGGCACCGGTGAGGGTGCGCAAGTCACTAAGACCCTGCACGTAATCTAGACCGTAGCCGAACAGGTAGCCATCCTGATAAGTGCCGCCATCATTAGGGCGAACTTCAAAACCGGGCGCTGTCTCTGTTAGCAATACAGTGTTGCTGTCGTTAAGTAGGTACCAGCCTTCGCGACTCAGTATGCCTTCGTGCAATTCCTGCGGGTCTTTTTCGTTGTCGAGGCCTCGACGCCAGCCACCGAGGTTGCCGGGCTGAGGTGCGAATGACCAGTCGGGGTGGACTTCGATGACGTCACTGCCGCGTAGTACTTCAATCGCGAGATTGTTCGGTTTGAAGGAGCCTGTGTTTTGTTTGTAGCGAAGGGTCAGGGCGCTAGTTTTGACGATACGTACGCCGTCTTCGACACGCGTTGTGTAGTCAGCAGAGGCTGGTGGGCGTGTGCCGAGAGTCTGTGTGGGGCGGTCTTCAAACTGACCGTTCTCGGCATATTCCATGCGGACTAGGGTAGGTGAAATGACCGTGAAGCGTGCATTGCCTTCCTGAACGCTGCCGCTATTGGCAGTGTCTTGCTTGGCACTCGAGCCAGAGCTGCCGCCGCAGGCGGTGGTCAGCAGGATCAGCAGGAATGCGGCGTATTTGATGATGTGCGTGGCTATGGTTTTCATCATTTATGGGCTCGTTGCAGTATTTAATATGCGTTGTCGGGGGTGCGGAATAAGTCGAGGTTCACGCACTCCGCCATGGCGGCGTAGCCTTCAGGGCTGGGGTGTAGGTTATCGCCGCTATTGTATTCAGCGGCGAGATAGCCGGGATTCTCAGGGTCTTCGAGGCAGGCGTCGAAATCGACGATGCCGTCGCTGAGTGCTTGTGTGCGTATCCATAAATTGACGGTATCACGACTGGCGCGGGCCTCAGCGGTGCCGTGCATCACATCGATGCCGATGGGCAGGTCGCCAATCAGTGGCATGCTATCTGTCACCGCGCCTTCAGCTGGCGGGATGGTGCCGAGGGTGATCTTCATGCCAGCGCGATGGATGTCTTCAATCAGCTCGATGTAACCGGCAATCATGTCTTCCGGGCTGGGCGCCGCGCCCGGTTTTGGGTTGCCAAAGTCATTGGTGCCGATCATCGCAAGCACATGGGTCGCGCCGGTAATGGCGAGGACGTCATAGTCCAGTCGGTCAAGCATGGCTGCCCCAAATTGCGGCAGCCAGCCGTCATTCAATAATTCATTGCCACCTATGCCGGCATTGGCCACAGATATTGGCAAGCCAGCTTCGTGAATACGGCGCTGTAAGTGGTTGGGGTAGCGTTGGTCGGTCGAGGTCATGCGGGCAGGTTCGCCACTCAGAAACTCGGTCGTGGAGCCGGAGCCATCAGTAATGGAGTCGCCCACCGCAACTAGGGTGGTAACCTTTTGCGCCGCGGCTACTTCCAGGGCCTCGATGGCCAGAAAATTACTGGCGTAGCCGTCGGGGACTGCTTGAAACAGAGTGCCATTCGGGTCGGCGCTGTGATCACCGGGGAGGCTCATATAAAGGATTTCGTCTGCGCCCAAGTGGCGTGTGATCTGCAGCGTGATTGCAGGTGCGTAAAAGCTGATGCCGACACGCTCAAAGGCGCGAATCGGATAAGCAATGGCGTCGGTGACAACTGATCCTCCCGCCGGAATGGTGATACGGTTTTCGCCACCCACCGTCAGCAGACATTCGCTGTCAGGTATCAGCTCGGGGGCGCCGGGTGCGACTTCTTTGGCGATGTGAATATTCTCCAGCGTGACAGGCAAGCTGGAGTAGCGATTCGACAGTTGCAGCCGCATAACTTCGCCATCCCAGTGTGGGGCAAAGAACTGACGAACTGTTAGTGCGGTAATAGGGTGGGTAATAAGGGCGTCGGTGGGTGCAGTGCGCCAGCTGGTGACCATGTGCTGGCCCGCAGGTATTGAATCTACCGTCGAGCAACGCGCTAGAGAATCAAATGATGTGTCGTTGGGGAGTGCGTTGTTAATGCTTGTGTTGCTTTGCTTATTGTCACCGCCGCACGAGGCTATGGCCAGACAGGCGCAAAGTGCCACGCAGGCTCTGCTAAGTCCATGTAGGGGAGCATATAAACGACAAGCCACAGTGTGGCTTGCTAATAGATATGTCACGGACAGTGCTCCTGCGGGAATATGTATTGGGTCAATATTGGTGTCTCTTTTTTTTATAATCGTGCAGTCATTAACTGACACTAGTCAGTGTCAAATATATATGTGATACTTCTTCGTGTCAAATATGTAGCTTTGAGCAAGTAGCCATGAGTTCTATGTCAACAAAATCAGCGCCGACACCACAGCGTAGCGGTAAGTACGCCGGCAAGGCAGCGAGTACTCGCCAGGCAGAACGCCGAAAAAAGCTACTATCCGCTGGTATCAAACTCATTGGTCGCGAAGGCTATGCCGCGACGAGTATCGATGCAGTTTGCCATGAAGCAGGGCTGACCAAGCGTTACTTTTATGAGTCCTTCACCAACAGCGATCAGTTGCTTGTTGAGGCCTATCGGACAGTGACGCAGGAATATCTGAGTACGATAATGTTGGCGACACGGCCTCACCTCAATGATTCCCGCGAGCTGGTGAGGGCCGGATTACAGCAAGCATTTGGGTTTGTAAAAGACAACCCTGATAAGGCGCGGCTCATAATGATTGAGGCTATGTCTGTTCGGAGTCAGCTGGGTCAGATGTATGGGAAAAGCTATAACGAGTTTGTGGAATTGCTGGTAGGGTTCACCAAGCCATTTTTACCCGATAGTGGATGCAGTGATACCTTGCTGGCTGTGATGGCGAAAGGTGCCGTTGGGGCAATAATTCATTTGTGCCAAGGCTGGATTGCGACTGGCTTCAAGCAACCGGTAGATGAGTTGGTCGCAGGCACAGAACTTATATTTAGCGGTATGGGTCGCGAGCTGGGGATACTGGTCTGAGCAGATGCACCTATCCTCATCGTCGATCTATAGTTTTGCGTCGGGACGAGGGTGGGAAAGTCCCCGCGAGAGTTTATGAGTCGGCGGTTTTAGATGAAATAAGGCCGCTGCTGATTGTGGCCCTTGTTTAATGTAAAGCACCCCAAATTGACCTGTCGCCAGGGGTGTTGTCTAAAAATACAAACGTCTATTTAGTCTGCTGCTTTGCTTTGAGCAGTGCGGCCGAGTTTTTCCGCCTAGTCCCCATTTCTTCTATATCGACTTTGTTATTGTCTGCTCACAGAGTGGGCTATAAGTTGATTCCTTTCCCGCTTGTAGCTGTGACACAATGGCGCCCGCTTTGTATTTTGTGAGCATCGCAGGCCCGATTCGGCTTAAATCGCGATTGTCTCTACCCCCTTGTGCAAAGCAAAGATTATCAATGGGCCTATTTGACGCTGGCAGTAAATAGGCTTCATATATTTATAAGAATTGGAGTGGGTATGATAGATGTAAGTGCTGCGCGACTAATGAAGGTTGCGGTACATAGAGTAGGCAGCAAAGCGCATGACGAAGGGATTAGCTTGGCGGAGAGCGAATCTACGGTCAGTGAATCATTGGGTGAGCTATTTATAGATCACTATTTACTGCCGCTCTCAAAGCAGAAAAACGTATATGACTTCTTTCATGAATCAGATATTTCCCTAAATGCCGTTGCCAATATTTCCGGCAAAATGTTCAGAGAAGAGGGTGAATTTATCGCCCAGACTCAGGCGCTGGCAAAGCATTTGTATGCCGTGTCTACCCATCAGAATATCTCGTCAGGTGACCTGCTTTTTTTGCTGTATTCTGGCGTTATGGTGAATGGCATTGAGTCTACTGTTCTCGCTGTGATGAAAATGGAGAACAAAGACAATTTCATAGAGATAAATGAAAACTCGGGTACGTTTGAGGTATCTGAGCGATCAGGCGTTTCACTGAATAAAATTCAAAAAGGCGCGTTAATTCTGCCGGGTTCAGCAGGTGTTTTGGTCGTCGACAATCTTGGTCAAAAAACGAAATACTGGCTGGATACCTTTTTAAAGGTGACGCCAAGAGCAAGCTCGAAATCCTATGCAAAAATATGCGGATCTATTTTAAAGGGGGTCACGTCTAAAATAGAAGACTCTCAAGTAATCACCGAGCTCAACGAGGAAATTACAGAGAAGATTAACTCCTCAGACCTGATGTCGGTCGGCGAGATTAAAAGCTTATCATCTCGCTATATAGATTCAGAGGCGCTGGAAGAAGTGATGTCTGGTGTGGCCAGTAGCACCGGAATTGATATCTCTGATAATTATGAGATCAAGGCAAAAGATGTTGCGAGGCAAGCTAAGCCGATTACCAGCAGGGTTAGAGTACGTGCTGGCGTTGGAATGATAATTAGTGATGCTAAGTATTCCGTGTCGGGCATATCGATTAACGACAACAGCGACGGCTTTCAGGCAATTATCGATATAAAGTCGCGCAAAAAAGATTAATAGAGGAAAGCTGCAAATGCGTAAACTAATCCTTGTCACACTTGCTGTGTTGTTGATGACGGCATGCTCACAGCTTCCCAATACACAGGCGAGCTATGCTGGGCCAGTCGCCTATATTAACGATGCCAGCAGGAAAAAATCTGCCATTCGGATTTATTTCTACGAGTTGGCGATGGTAGATGGCAGGGACGTTTACGCTAGCTCAAGCTGTCATTACGACGGCGGTGGTAGCGAGCAGGTGGGTGTGAACGCGTGTTCCGCACGTCACGCTGTGCCTGCAGGAGAACACACCCTGCGCATTCGAGCAGTTAACTACTTAACAGTGCCATTTTTCTCCCTGTTTAATGATCGTTATAAAGCAGAGGGCGATGTCACCGTAAACCTGGCCCGCGGGGTAGAGTATTTCGTGAGAGGAGAAATCTTTGATGACCGCGCCGCGGTTTGGATAGAAGATTCAAAAGGGAATCCAGTGTCTCGCCGAATTGAGACGAAATAAGCCGTAATATTTTGAATTGCATCGAAATTTTAACCACTTCGATTTATTTTTTGCATTTCGAGTTGACCCGTCGTCGGAGTAAAAAATACAATAATATCGAAAGGTTTCACGTTTTCTGGCGGGTCAAGAAACCGTGAAAATAGAGGGTCATTTCTAGGTGCAGTTCAACAATAATAAGGAATAAACTAATGCGCGACCTGCAGCTTGACGGCTTGCGCGGGGTAGCAGCACTTGGAGTGGTGATTTTTCATGCACACTACGGGCCTGCCTTGGATTGGATGTGGCGTTTCGTTGATCTGTTCTTCGTGCTATCGGGTTTCCTGATTACTCGGATAATACTCGAAGCGCTTAGGCGGGATGTCTTCTCGCTGCGTAATTTCATGATGCGCCGCGTCCTTCGGATCTGGCCAGTTTACTACCTCACCCTAGTATTGTGTTTACTTGCCGCATCGGGGAGGGCTCTATTAACCGGAGAAATTGATCATTTTAGTGGCGCGGCATCCGCTCCGTTCTTCCTGCAGTATGTCCACCATTATTTCTCACCAGGACTTCATGCTGGTGAAGAGAACTTCATATTATGGTTTCACCATAGTTGGTCTATTGCTGTCGAAGAACAATTCTACTTGCTCATGCCTCTGCTGCTTATCGTATTTAAAACACGATTGCGTGTAGCCCTTGTTGTGATGTTGATGCTGATCCCGGTTGCCGTGTACTACCGTTCCAGCGGTGCATTCTTTTGGCTCTTGATTTCAAGAGTTGATGCTTTGTCCATTGGTGTTGCGCTGGCATTTTATTGGCACGCCAAGCGACATCGCTTTAAAAATAGTGCCGACGAAGTTACCTCTCACTCTCTTCAAGTCGAAATCCTTCCTTGGCACACAGCCATGGTTATCATCATCGGGCTCAGTCTCGTTGCGCAGAATGCATTGTCATTAGAGCTGTGCTCTCCCGGCTGGCGAAATGGTCTTTCTCTATTTGGTTACAATCTGTTGTTTGGCGCGACTGTATTGATACTGGTAGAAGGGTGGCTGCCACATCTCAATAAGGTGTTGTCGTCGAATCCATTGCTCTTCCTTGGATCTATCAGTTACGCCTTGTATGTATTTCATGTACCAATTCGAGGCGCCATATTGTTCATCACAAAGAACACCCACATCTCTGAATCTCCAATTTGGATTCAGGCTTTTTATTTCGGTTCAGCTATTACTGCCGCGTACCTGTCTAAGATCCTGCTCGAAGATCGTGTGGAGACGTATAAGCATCGGTTTCCGGTGGCTAGCCAATCCAAGTAAATCGTTTTTTTAACGGTAAATCCCGACATTAAATATTATTTCTCTTGCAGTCTTGTCACAATTTCTTGATAGATTCAAATGCCGTCATGATTGAGCGTCCACAACCAAGACCGGCCTGCGTCTACACGCTCGACAAGATGCTATACCGAAAAGTGGCCAGCCTCAGTTTTTACCTTAAATAGACCAAGACGGTCATTATATGGGTGAATCGACAAGTTTGGCTCTTGCAATGCGTAATCGCTAAGCTATGAATTATGTGATTCACTGATTGCGATTGAAAAGTATTTTAGCCGTGCCCCTTCCTGCAGTATCCTTGGTTAATTCAAGCCGTATTTATTGTGTATTGTCATGCAATAGACCCTAGGACCTTATAGTGCGGTATCGGCTAGCTGGAGACAGAAATGAAATCGATTGTGGGAGGAGGGCCTAAGAAGCTTCTCTATACCTTGACGACCGCGAATAAGATCGGTCTACTTAGTTCGGCTAAAGCCTTAAATTCGAGCAATGCCTGCAAGGCGTGTGGCTTGGGTATGGGTGGTCAGCGCGGAGGTATGATTAATGAGCTGGACGAATTCCCCTCGGTTTGTAATAAAAGTGTTCAAGCGCAATCCACCGATATTCAAAAGCCCATTCCCGCTGAAATATTTGCACATAGCTTAGACGAGTTTCGGGCTCTGTCCGCGTTCCAACTTGAACACTTGGGGCGCTTGGGTAAGCCAATTTATAAGGCGGCGGGCGAGCAACACTATCGCGAAGTGGACTGGGAATGGGCGCTGAATCACGCCGCGGCGGGTATGGCAAAGATAGACCCCGATCGCAGTTTTTTCTATAGCTCAGGCCGCTCTTCAAATGAGGCGGGTTTTGTTCTGCAGCTAATGGCGCGGCTTTACGGCACCAATAATATTAGCAACTGCTCTTATTACTGCCATCAAGCGACCGGCGAAGCCTTGGGTAATACCGTTGGCACCGGTACTGCCACGGTTGAGCTTGACGATATCGCCCACTGTGATTTGTTTTTCCTGATCGGCGCAAATCCCGCCTCTAATCATCCGCGGCTACTCCATAAACTGATCGGCTTACGCCGTCGCGGTGGTGCGGTAGTCGTGATCAATCCGCTGCGAGAGGCGGGCTTGGTGCAGTTTGCTGCGCCTAAAATGATCAGCTCTATGATCAAGGGCGGGGACGAAGTAGCGAGTATTTACTTGCAGCCCAAAATCGGCAGCGATATCGCTTTGTTCACGGCTATTGCCAAGGCGGTGATTGAGAAGGGAGGCTGCGCGCAGGCTTTTATTGCGCAGCACTGCAGTGGTTATACGGATTTTTTAAGTCACATTGAATCTCAGTCTTGGGCTACTTTGCTAGATCGCTGCGGTATTGCTAAAGAGCAGGTTTTGCAGGTCGCCGATATGTATATCAATTCCCAGAGCGCGATTTTTGCGTGGGGTATGGGTATGACTCACCATCGTCATGGCGTCGACAATATTGAATGGATTAGCAACCTCGCTTTACTGCGCGGTATGGTCGGCAAGGCTAATGCCGGCCTGCTGCCACTGCGCGGGCATAGCAATGTGCAAGGCATAGGAACGATTGGGGTTAAGCCGGTGCTGCCCAGTGAAGTCTTTGAGCGCATAGAAGCAACCTTTGGGGTGAGCTTGCCGAGCAAGAAAGGCATGCACACGCTGGAGTCGCTGGAGCGGGCTCATGAGGGAGGCATAGATGCGGCTCTCATTCTTGGCGGAAATTTATACGAAGCCACGCCAGACAGTAAGTGGGCTGCCAAGGGGCTGGATAATATTGGCCTGAAAATTTTCCTGACCACGACCCTCAACCGAGGCCATATCACCGGCGTCGACAGCGGCGAGGTGCTGGTGCTACCGGTTTGCGCGCGGGACGAAGAGCCAGAACCAACGACGCAAGAATCGATGTTTAACTATGTTCGTTTAAGTGATGGTGGTATTGAGCGTATTGCATCGGTTCGTTCAGAAGTGGCTATTCTTGCTGATATCGCCGCGAAACTGATACCGGCCAGTAAAATTAATTTCAGTGAATTTAAGCGTCATCAGCATGTTCGTGACGCCATCGCTAAGGTCGTTCCCGGTTTGGAAGAGTTGGCTGATATTGACGTGGCCAAACGTGAATTCTATGTACAAGGTCGGCTCAAGCACACGCCAGAATTTAACACTGCCGACGGAAAGGCCCGCTTTGTGGTTCCTCTGAGCGTGGTCGAATCAGGGTCGTCTCAGCGCCCCTTTACCATGATGACCATCCGCAGCGAAGGCCAGTTTAATTCCATTATCTACGAAGAGAATGACAGTTATCGCGGTGTTACAAATCGTTGGACGGTATTGCTGAATCAGCAAGACGCACTGGAGTTGGGGGTGAGTGAAGGCGCGACGGTCGATATCAGCTCTGACTACGGAGAAATGCGTGGTGTTGAGGTGAAGTTATTTAATCTGCCGCAGGGCTGCATTGCTGCGTATTACCCTGAAGCAAATGTATTGAGTTCGCGATTAACCGATCCGCGTTCACATACACCGCAGTTTAAGTCGATCGCGGTTTCGGTGTCGCGGTGTGAGTAACGCGGTGTTTATTCGCGATAGTTAATGCCCTGTATCGCGAGTTAAGCAGCAGACGCTCTAAGCAGCCTCCCCATGGGCTTGGTTTCAAGTTCAGTGCTAAAGGCGTCGTTTTCCCACGCGATATTCCCGCCAATCATTACTAGTGGTACCACGCCGTCAGAGCGATTAACTAGTTGTTCGTGATTGTATTCATTGCGGTGCTGACGAATAACATTGGCTTCCCCGTCGTAATTAGCTAGCTGTTTAGGATCTATCAAGATCAAATCAGCGACATCACCTTCGTTAATTGTGCCCGCCTTAACGCCAAATAAATCAGCGGCGTCTTTCGTCAAACGTTTTACGATATAGCTAATATCTTTGTCGCCGCCGCTTGATGCTAGCTTTAGGCTGCGCAGATTTACATCATAAAATGCCATATTGGTAAGGTGCGCACCGCAGTCGTTAAAACCTGGCATCAGCAGCGGGTTCATGAGTAGTTCGCGAATTGTGTCAGGGTTGCGATTCGCGGTGACCGTACTCCAGCTCAAATCGAGGTCAAAGGTCCGCAGTAGTTGCAGCATAAAGTCGGCTTCATCGCTGATCCAAAAGAAGTCTTGGTTGATGATGCTTAGCTCCTGCTGACTAATGTCACTGGGGATATTGCCGCGTTTAATATCAAGTATGCGATCCAGTACATACTGCATATTTAGGCCAACCCAGTGATCAATGGGGCAGCGTTCCACGGTCATATCGCTGAGTTTGCGGTTAAAGGCATAGTCTTCAATATTTAATTTGCGTTTTAACTTTGCCAAGCCCCAGCCCTGTTTTCCTTTTAGCCACATTGAACGAAAAGCGCTTATATATTCAGGGTCATTGAGAATAGTAAGTCTTGCTTGACGATCTTCTAAATTCGTCTCGTTGAGTCTCCTTAGCTCCGGAATTTCTTCAGATAGCGGTGTGACTGCGCCGTCTGACCATACTTTGAATGGCGCACCAAGCGCCTGCAAATGAAAGTCGCCTTGAATAAATTTGGAATTTAAAATCTTCGCTAATAATTTAGCCAGACGGAGTAATCTCCAGTTATTGGCAACATCTAAGGCCGCAACGACGGTAGTTCGCAAGGGCTTTTTATGTAACCTACCGCTGGTAAGTAAAAAGGTTTTGATGGTGTTAATGGCGCTGTCCTTCGGTGGTGTCGCCTGCCATACCGCGCCGTGGTCGCGCACAACTTGGGTAAGCTTTTTAATCTCACCGTATTTGGCAAATTGGGTCGGTATGGTTTTCTCGCAATTAGGTTGATTTGCCAGGTAATGGAAGGGAAGCGCATCGGTTGAGAAACCCGCGTAGCCAAGTTTGAGTGCGTCGCTAAGCTTGGCTTGCATGGTCTTTAGTTCGCTGTCGTTGGGATCGCGGCTGATGCTGTTGTCGAAACCCATGGCGTCAATCCGCAACATGGAGTGGGGCATTAGGGCGACGACATTTGGGCCAAGGTTAAGCTCTTCCAGGTGTTCCAAGTACGTCTTTGGTGAGTCCCAATGAACTCTCTCCGCGCAGCTGCGCAGAAAAGATTTGGGTAAATTCTCAACTCTAGCGAAGCAATCGACAATCGGGTCTATATCACCGCTCCGTTGGTTGCCAAAGGCCAGACCTAAACTGCAGTTCGCAATGACCACGCTAGTTGTGCCGTGCCGAAGTGATTCGGGTAAGCCTGGTGAAAATTCCAGCTCCAGGTCGTAGTGGGTGTGGATGTCAAAAAATCCCGGCATTAGCCATTTGCCCTTGCCGTCAATAACGCGCGATGCATTGTCTGCGGCTAAGTCTTTACCTCTTGCGACAATTTTGCCGGCAGCGATGGCGATGTCTTCAATAATGGCGGGCTCCCCATTATTAAAAATCTTGGCGCCTTTTATCAGGGTATCGAATAGCGGTGATGAGCTCATGGATTTTACCTATTATGTTATAAGTGCTCGAAATAACTGGCTAGCATGCTTGCGCCCAGCTCCAGCGTCGTTTCCTTTGATTGGTCTGGTTTTCCGAATACATGGCGGTGTACTAATCCTTCGGCCATCGCGAATAAATTAAATGCAACGGCCTCGGCATTTTCAATATTAAAGCTGCGCACGAAATGTAATACGCGCTCGTCCAATAGAATTTCACCCTGCTTTAAAATTTCTGCTAGTTGCGGGTCCAGGGTCATGCGATGTTCTAATACTTGGTGCAATTCTGGTTCCGCTTCGTGGAAGGCATAAATCAGCTTGAGCACATAGTGGAATATATCTTTGGTGGTATTAGCTTGTTCACTTATCGACATGAATTCGGTTGTCGATGGTACTTGTTGATAAAGATCTTCGATGCGCTGCTGCGCAATAACGCACAAAATGTCTTCTTTGTTTTCAAAATATTGATAAAAGGTGCCGGTTGCGACGCCGGCTCTGCTAGCGATTGTCTTTGCCGTGGTGTTGTCATAACCCTGCTCAACAAAGCACACTTTCGCTGCGCTAATTAAAGCGCTGCGTTTTTGCTTGGCCCTAGCTTGGGTAGGAATTGCTTTCATTGTGGCGCTCTAATATTGAATTTTGTTGGTGTTGTTTGAGTAGTGTTGTTGGCAATATAGTCAAAACTTGAACTAGACGTCAAGTTCGGCTTTAATTGAAAAACGCACAGTTCTGGTTTATCAGCCGTCGTCTAAGTCTGGAGTCGAGATGAGTTTCGAAAATGCGGGTAACTTACAAAACGATCTTGCTGCGTGGAAGGCACGTGGAGAGTACTTAAAGATATCTGGCCATCAAATATTTGTAAAAGACGAGGGCGATAGTCAATTACCGGTGTTGTTGCTGATTCACGGTTTTCCAACCTCAAGCTGGGATTGGTCAGGCGTTTGGGATGAGCTAAAGACCCATTTTCGCTTAGTCGCTCTCGACATGCTGGGTTTTGGCTTCTCTGATAAGCCCAATGTGAGTAGTTACTCGATTCACGGTCAGGCCGACATTGTCGAGGCGCTTATAGCGGCTAAATCCTTAGACAGCTTTCACGTGTTGGCTCACGATTACGGCGACACGGTCGCACAGGAACTTTTGGCTAGGCAGCAGAGTGGCGCGGGAATAGGCCGATGGCTGTCGTGTTGCTTTCTAAACGGCGGTCTATTTCCAGAAACCCATCACGCCTTATTAACGCAGAAATTACTGCTAAGCCCGTTGGGGTCGCTGGTGAATAAATTAGCCGGATTTAAGCGGTTCAGCGCTAACTTTAGCTCGGTTTTTGGCCCGCATACTAAGCCGACGGCGGAGGAGTTGGCCTTATTTTGGCAGATAATTAATGAGAAAGACGGCAAACATATCTTTCACAATTTAATTACCTATATGCGAGATCGTAAACTGCATCGCGAGCGTTGGGTAAAGGTCTTACAACAATCGACTATTCCCCTGGCACTAATTAACGGCTCCCTTGATCCTGTGTCAGGTGCTCATATGGTCGCACGTTATCAAGAGCTCAACTGCCGGCTGGACTACCTCGGTGTATTGGCAGAAATTGGGCATTATCCTCAGGTGGAGGATTCAACCGGAGTCGTTAAACACTACCTTACCTTTATGGACGGGATAGGATATCAATCGAAATAGCCAAACCTTAGTAGGCTTTATGGGTGGCGCAGTCGTTGAGAAAACACCTTTAATTCGACGAATAACAGTATTTTATTAGTTTGTGCGAATAAGCTGAGTAATTGTTCGGTAATGATTTTTGATTGGCAATAGTAAAAGAGAAGGCCGCTGAGCCAAGGTTTGCTATCATCAGCGGAGGTGGTTCGGCTTTCGTTATGTGTCATAGATGTGCGGAAGTATTACGCGTAGAAATGAGTGTATTAGAATCAGATTTTTAAAATTGAGCTCGTTGATAAGATTTAAGGGTGTCTTGATGAATATATATAATAGAATTTTCGTTCTCTGTATATTGCTAAGTACTAACGTTGCTTTTTCTGAAACGGGATCGCCGGGAGCAACCGCACTAGACGTGTTTAAAAGTCCCTCCTGCGGCTGCTGTGGAAAGTGGGTTGAGCACATTGAAGAAAATAGCTTCACTGCGACGGTTCAGCATCCCTCTAATTTGAATGAGACTAAGGCCGCATTGGGTATTCCACCAAATTTAAGTTCGTGTCATACCGGGGTTAGCGCCGAGGGCTACTTCTTTGAAGGTCACGTACCCGCTAGTGTGATGGCGCGATTTTTAGCAAACCCACCGGCCGACTCTGCGGGATTAGCCGTGCCCGGCATGCCTGCAGGTAGTCCTGGTATGGAGATGGGTAGCCAGTTCACGCCGTACAACGTTGTGCTTGTGAAGAAGGACGGTTCTAGTGAGGTCTTTGCGCGTATGATGTCTTATGACGATCAGTTTTAGTCTCGCCGTTAATAGTGTGTGATGTGTTTAGACCGCTGAAAGAGGGCGATACTGTGGGGCCTGGAGCGGCCCGTTGAGACCATGAAAAGCACGCGAGGTAGTGTTGGCTTCGTGCCGAATGGATTCAAGATCGGATACACCGCATCTTAATTGGATGTCGTCAAATTCCACGGCGTAATCGCCACCAATTTAGTGCGCGGCTTCCAGACATTGAGTGCCGTTAACTTTGTTGTCAAAGATAGCTTTTCTTATTCCTAGCCACTAAAATTAGGCTTTACGAAAAAACACTCTTTATAAGATTGTAAACAGGAAAGCCACCTACCTATTTATGGATATTTTCGGAACAAAACCCGTCTTCAATGAAACCCAGCAGCGCATTATAGACGCCGCTACCAGTTGTGTTAAACGCTGGGGAGTAGAAAAGACCAGTTTAAACGATATTGCCAAAGAAGCCGGTGTGACGCGGCCAACGGTATATAATTACTTCCCCAATCGACAAGATATATTGAGCACGGCGCTCGTGCAGTCGACCTATGATTTTGCCGAGCGACTTTATACGCATTTTAGAAAGTTTAAAACACCCCGCTCACGTCTTTTGGAAGCGGTGCTTTTCTGTGTTGAAACCCTGCCCAATGAACATTCGCTCACTTTGCTCACCGGCTCAGATCTGTCGGTATTCGTGAACGAGGGTGCACTGACCAATGAATTTAGTCAGCAAGTGCGGCTCAGTTTGTTCAAAGAGATATTGAAAGATAGTGGCTTGAGTGAGGCTGAGCTTGTCGAGTTAACCGAATTCGCCACCAGAATGCTGCTGTCATTATTAATGACACGCAGCGCCATTCCCCGCGATAGGGGGGCGCTGAAGGGTTTCCTTGAGCGCAGAATGTTGCCGGGTTGCGGATTGTAGGGTGGTCATTACCGGCAGCTACGCCGGCAATTTTTGCGCTGTGTCCAGGGCGCCACCGTTTTTATGGTGTGCGCCGACGGTAAGCTTAATTCCTTGCTCCAGATTGACTTTGGGCTTCCAGCCGAAATCGCGATAGGCCTTTTCAATACTGTAATAATGGTGGGTGACCATATAGCGGATGGCGAAACGGGTCATGCCGTTTTCACTATTTAGCGTGCCCCCTTTTAACGTATCAAGTCCTTCCATGATCGCCGCGGCCGTGTAAGCCAGCCAGAAAGGCACCTTTTTGGTGATGGGTGGGTGACCTAGTTCAACGGCAATTTTTTCGACAAAATCAAAGAAGGCCATTGGCTCGCCATTGGTAACGAAGTAGGCCTGCCCGCAGACCGGTGAGCCGGCCACGAGATTTTCTTCCGCCGCCAAAACCGCGTCCACCATATTACTTATATAGGTAAAGTCGGATAGCTTGTCGCGATTACCCACGGCGCGGGTCAAACTGCCGTTGGCTATTTTTTCGAGTATGGCGGGTAAAAAACGGTTGTCACCCTCGCCAAATACGACGTGGGGGCGAATAGCGCAGACTTGGGTGAGGGTAGTGCCACTAAATGCCAACACGGCTTTTTCAGCCTTGATTTTACTGTCGGCATAGGGCGCCTGCGATATCGACGAGTAGGGTAAGGTTTCGTCACCGTATTCTATGTCCTTGCCTTCGTAGACTGCACTGGCCGAGCTTATATAAACCAGGCGCGGAATCTTGTTCGCGACACAGGCTTCCATAATGTTCAATGTGCCGTCATAGTTCACTGCCCATACAGCGGCCTCTTGGTTGTGCTTGGTGTGCACAATTGAGGCGTTGTGAACAATAGTATCCGCACCTTGGCAGGCGTCGATAAGCGCTGCTTTGTCGCAAATATTGATGTTGATAAACCTCACGTCATCGCGAAAGGCGCTTCCACCAAAATCGAGGACAGTGACCTTGTGTCCCGCGTCTGCAAAGCCGTTGACCAAGTTGCGGCCAATAAACCCGCAGCCACCCGTTACCACAATATTTCGTTTCGTTGTCATAGCATGTCCCTGTTTATATTATTTTGCGGTGCCGAACATTTGGTCCCAGAATGGGAAAATAGACGCGTAATTCGCGTTTAAATGTTTGCCGTGGTGAATGTCGTGTTTTATAGCCCAGAAATTTAGCAGCCGTAGGGCGGGGTGCGGAAACACCAGATTCGAGTGCACAATAATATTGACACTGGTATAGATGAAAAACATGATCGCGAACGCGGTGGTGCTGATTGGGCCCAATATAACTACGGCAATAAAAAGCAGAGATACACCCAAGATATTTTCCAAAGGGTGCAGGTAGGTGCTCTCGACCGAGGTTGGGAAGCGTACGTAGTGATGTACGCCATGCACGTATTTCATTACTTTGGGATAGTGCATGCAGCGATGAAGAAAGTAATACATGAAGTCATATAGCATCAGTGATGCCAGCACTTCGCCGACCAAGGTTGCCACTGACGTCGAGCCAACATAGACCAACTTGTCGCCCAGGTAATAAAACGCAGCGACAAACAGCAGTAATGAAAGCAGCATATTTAGACTGACATTGATGTATTTTTTGCTAGTAGGAATACGATTGCGCTCTGGCGTGCGGATACGATACTTGCCAAAGCGTTCTGATTGCACCGCCCACGTCATAAAGCCGATTAATACGGTGTTCGTCACGAAGACCGCAGCGATCATAATTAAAAAGTATGTGTTCATAAAAATCTCCCGGCGCTTAGCCTGGTCTATCCGTTCTTTTTAAGAGAAAGTGAAATAAGTTTGCACAGATGTTTGAGTTTCTGAATTAGGCCATTTGAAAACATCATGCGCGTTGACGCTAAGGCTACGTCGTAGTCGCTCGCCCCGACCGGAAAGAGTTTGGGTGGAATTTCAAATGGAAAGCGGTCGCTTAAAACGGCCTTTTGATTGGTGTATGCACGCAAGCCGTCACGGCCATTCATGCGTCCAAAGCCAGAGTATTTAACGCCGCCAAAAGGCAAATCCTGGTTTAGGTAACACAGCCCGAAATCATTGATGCAGGTAGCGCCGGCCTCTAGTTGATCGGCGATCTTTTCGCCGCGACGGCGACTTTTGGTAATAACGGAGGAGTGCAAACCGAAGTCTGTGCTATTAGCCAGCGCGATCGCTTCTTCATCACTACTCACTCTCATGATTAGCATGACCGGGCCGAAAACCTCTTCGTAACTGATGGCCATGTCTGGGCTAACGTCGGCCAAGATTGTCGGTGGATAGTAATTGCCTTGGAGATCCTCGTTGATAGCGCCTCCGCAAATAACGCGAGCCCCTTTGGCGATGGCATCTTTCACGAGCTTGTCGACAATGGCGACCTGAAGTGGAGAGGTCATTGCGCCCACATCAACATTGCCACCTTTTTGGGGCGGCCCCTGGCGCAGTGCGCAGGCGACTGTGCTCACTTGCTCTAAAAATGCCTTGTACACTTTGTCGTGGACAATGATTCGCTCTGAGGCAATGCAGTTCTGCCCCAGATTGATAAAGTTGCCACCTAATGCGGAGTGAACTGCTTTATCCAGGTTGGCATCTTCGCAAACAATAAGCGGGTCTTTGCCGCCAAGTTCCATTACTACCGGCACGATATTTTTGGCGCTGCCTTCGATAATGCGGCGACCGTTTCCCACCGAACCGATAAATAATATTTTTTGAATATTGCTTCTCACCAGGGCGGCTCCAGTGTCGCCATAGCCATTGATAATTTGCACGGTATCGCTGGAGAACCCTTCTTTTTCCAGTGCTTGATTGGTAATTTCCTGAAATTTACTCGATGACCAGGCGACCATTTCAGACGCTTTGATGATGACCGCATTACCCGCCATTAAGGGAGCGCCCAAGGAGCTTATTATATTTTGTAGTGGGTAGTTCCACGGCACGATACAGGCAGCAACGCCTAATGGCCGGTATTCAATTCTTCCTTTCTTATGCATTAACAATCCGGAGCTGACTTTCTCGGAACGGAGATGTCGCTCGCCGTTTTTAATTAGCCATTTCAGTTTATTGCAGGCAGCAAAAATTTCGCCAAGCAGCGCGTTTTCGTAGGTTTTTCCGGAATCTTGCACGATGTAATCGCAAAGCTCGTCGGCATTGTTCAGCAGGTAATCAAGAATATGTTGCAGTACCGCGCGCCGCTGTTTGAAACTGCTTTTGGCCCAGGCTTTTTGCGCCCGATGTGCGCTTTCTACCGCCGCATCTACTTCACTTGCCGATAGTGCCGCAACTTGTCCCAGCGCGTGACCATTTGCCGGGTTGCTGCACAAGATCATTGCCGGTGAGGGCGTTTCCGTTTTCGCAATATCTACTTCAACAACACTGGTATTCATCATTATTATCCGTATTGGTTTTTCAAAGTGAGTGGCCGGCGAGAATGAAGTCCGCCGCGCGATAGGCAATCATCATGGTTGGCGCGTTTATAGCCGAAACCGGAATTTCGGGAATAACCGAGGCGTCGGCAACGCGAATGTTTGCTACGCCTTTTAAACGCAATTCTAAATCGACGGGCTGTTTATCGGTCTCGCCCATCGCGCAAGAGCCGCAATAGTGGAAGGTGGTCATTGTTGCCGCTTCAGCCCATTTTCTGACTCGTGTCTTATCGTCTGATTTGCCACCCAGGCTCATGGCTTTATTGCCCCATGCCGCCATCCCTGCTTGTTCGGCAATCTTTTTCGCGGTGGCAACGCCTGCCAGCAGCGTGTCCATGTCGCGGCTTTCGCTGTAGTAAGCGGGATCGATTCTGGCTTGTTGCTCGGGGTTTGCCGACAGCAGGCCAATACTGCCACGGGATTCTGGTTTACCCAGGATGACCACAATGCCGTATATTTTTTCTACATAGCGACGAACTGCAGTTAGTTTAAAAGCGAGGTTTATTACCCCTCGAAGCAAGCCGCGCAAGGTTTTGATTTCGTATAGGCGGCCTGGCAGGGCGAGTACCGGCGCCATTCTCAGCATCGACTTGTGTAAAGTGAGGGGAGCGGAGAACAGGACATAGCAGGTATCGGCCTGACCGCTGGCTAGCTGTGTGCTGGGATTGGCGCGGTTAAATCCGTAAAGCTGCGGGTAGCCAAAATCAATGGGATTTTTAGCGCGATAAAACATGCAAACGTTGGGGTGGTCGTGGAGGTTTTGGCCGACGCCGTCTGACTCTACGTCTACGGTAATGCCGACTGGTTCCAACTCATTGCGCGGCCCAATCCCTGACAACATCAATAGTTTTGGCGTTTCTAATGCGCCCGCGCACATGATGACTTCGCGCTTGACGCTGGCTTCGTGCATTGCACCTTGGTGGCGGTAGCGCACACTAGTGACGACATGCCGATTATCGTTGTCACGACGTAGGCAGAGCTTATGGACATGAGCATCGGTTTTAACAGTGAGATTCTGTGGCGGCTCGTCACGTATAAACGCAACGTAAGAGCTGCGACGCTTATCGCCCTCAAAATTCATCGCGTTGTAGCCGATTTTATTATTGATGCTGCCGTTGTTTAAATCCTGTTCTCGGCTAAACCCAAGAGCGGCGCTAGAATGAATAAATAGTTCGGTGAACGGGCTGCCGGCTCGGCTTCTTGGGCGCAAGGACTCTTCTAGTTTAATAAATATTGGCTCTACGTCCTGCCAATGCCAGCCCTTGGGCCATTGGGCAAAATCGAGTTTGTCGCCACGGGTGTAGACCATACCGTTTACTGCACCGCTGCCGCCCATACCACGGCCACTGCCGGCAAAAAGGCTGCGGTTGCCGCAGTTGTCCTGCGCCGTTGACGCCCTGTCGATGATGACCGCATCATTGGCAAAGGCATCGCGGAAACCATCTGCGCTGAGGGTTTCTGGATTGCGGTCTGCAGCTTGTCCGGCCTCTAAAAGTAGTACTTTTAAATTACCGTGGTTTGCTAAGCGAGACGCGACGATGCAGCCAGCTGATCCGCCTCCTACAACAATGTAATCAAAGACCTCTTGGCTCACGACTATTCCTTTTATTATGGCTGCGCTTGTGAACGATTTTGAGTTTATATTACTTTACACATATACATCAAGTGTAATGTGGTAAATATTTGTTAGCGGTGCCGATTGTGGCTTCTTTCAGTCAGAGTGACTGCTGGTGTGGGCTATCTGCGCATGTTCGGCTAAGAAAATGACGCGAGAGCGGTCACGCACTTGGTGGTGAGCGACGGTCTTAAGTGCTGAGCTACTACTTCAATTTATCTGCAACTTTTGAATCAGCTTTTTAAATTCTTGCTGCTCTTTTGCGCTGAGGCGTGAATCAATCCATTTATCTATATTCTTATCGCCGCCTTCGCCCGCGAGTATCGCGGAGAAATGCTTAAGGACGCTTACTTTGCTGATGCTTTCCTGGGGGTTGTTGCGTGGCGTTTTGCTTAATATGGCTCTGACAGACTCGTCTTGATAGGGGCCGACACTGTGTGAGTTCAGGTCGAGTGCTTGGTGAAGTTGTGCCAGCTGTTTCGTCAATTTAGTAAAGGCGCGAATGCCAATCGTGGCCGTCATTTCTTGCTCTACTTCAGTCATCGCGGCGACGGAGTCATTTATTAGCGTTAAGCCCATTGGGGTGAAGCAGACATTGCGAACTCGCTTGTCAACTGAACTGTTCTCGCGGCGAACGTAGCCTCGCTGTTCCAGCTCTTTAACCAGCCTGGATATGGCCTGCGGCGATACGCCGTTGTATTCCGCAAGGTCGCTCATAGCCGAGCCATCCAGTGCCACGTATAGCAATACTTGTGCGTAGGAAAGCTGGAGTTCCAGATGGCCGCTGTTGGCAAGTTTGGCGGTTAGGCGACTGTGTAGGTAGCGACCGAGCATGCCGACTATCATTGTTGCGGTGTGTTCTATATCACTTTGCGAGGCGTTTTTTAGGGTCGCAAGTTCAGCGCTGCGACCCAGTGCGGCGAGCTTAGCGCTCATGTCTTGCAGGGCGGCTTCGCCCAGTAGCTGTGCAAACTCTTGATTGATTTCAATGAGTTGCAAGCCCGCGTCGGTGATTAATGCCCTACCTTGTTTGCTGAGTGAAATCAGTTTGGCGCGACCGTCCTCGCTGTCATTCTGCTGGAGAATGTAGCCTGCCTTTTTGATGGGCTGCAGTGATTGCAGACAGAGCTGCTTGCTCATATTGAGTAGCTCGGCCAGCTCAGTGAGTCGCATGGGTCGTTGGTAAAGCAGGTTGAGTGGCGCGCTGTATTGCATGGCTAATTGTGGGTAGCCAGCATCACTAAGTGTCTGCATCACTCTCTTTTCGGTATAGGCCGCAATATCACCTAAGTGGCGAATCGGATTGCTGCGATAGCGCGCCCAATTACTGGCGATTAACGTGTCTTCTTTAGTCAATTAGGTGTGCCTAGCGTAGGGGTTAATACTAAACGGATATATATTAAATACTATTCATGTATTTACCAAATGTAAAACACTGTGTTACTTTAAATTTCACCCGATCACAGCGTAGCGGGTAAGACAATAATAACAATGAGGCACACGATGACCCTAGATACTGGGCGGTCGGCACCTGTGTTCGACCCGTACTCACATGCAATGCACGATGATCCATACCCGTCGTATGCGCGCTTGCGCGCTGAAGATCCAGTGCATTACAACAGCGAACACGGCTTTTGGTTATTTACTAAATGGGATGATTGCCACGCGGCGTTTCGTGATTTTAAAACCTATAGCAGTATCAATGGCCCGGCGCTAGAAGCTGATCAAAGTGCCAATGCGGGTTATCCCATGTTTATTAATATGGACCCGCCGAACCATACCCGTATACGCAAATTGCTTTCTGGCCTAATGGTGCCCCAGCGTATCAAGTCTTTAGAGGACTATACCCGCAAAAAGGCGATTGCCTTGCTGGAACCGATGCTGGCCGGCGGTGAGATGGATGTGATCAAAGATTTCAGCGCAATTCTGCCGATGGACGTGATTTCCACCATGATTCACGTGCCAGAATCAGAACAAGCCGATGTGCGGACGTGGGCGGACGATCTTATTTATCGCGAAGACGGTCAGTTCGGCTTGACCGATCGCAATGTAAAAGCCTACTTCAAAATAGCGGCTTACTTTGACGAGCTGGCAAAGTCCTTAGCTCATAAACCCTATGATCCCGATGATATGTTTAGCTGCGTTTTGCGTGCTGAGAAAGACGGCAAAATGACCCATGACGACGTCATTGGTTTCGGTATTTTACTTGCGGTGGCGGGCAATGAAACCACCACCAAATTAATCGGCAATATGGCTTATCGACTTTGGCAATACCCTGAGCAGCGTCAGCGTCTGCTCGACCACCCAGAGCGAATTGGCGATGCCGTGGAAGAGACGCTGCGCTTTGACGGCTCGAGTCAATTGATTGGCCGTACCGTAATGCAGGATGTTGAGGTGCGTGGCAAGAAGCTGAAAAAGGGGGATCGCGTTGGTCTCTGTATTGTGTCCGCCAGCCGCGACGAAGATCGCTATGACAATGCCGACGTTTACGATGTGTTTCGTGGCGAGCGGAATCACATGGCCTTTGGCACCGGTATTCACTCCTGTCTGGGTGCCGCATTAGCGCGTTTAGAAGTTAGGGTCTGCTTTGAAGAACTGCTTAAACGCATTCCCCACTATGACGTAGACGTGAGTCGTGCAGATCGAACTCACAATCCAAATGTGCGGGGCTATACAACTTTACCTATTCGTTTTACGCAAACTTACTGAGGGCTTGCGATGATGCATTGTGGCTTTATTGGACTGGGCAATATCGGCAAGCCGATGGCGGAAAACCTGGCTAAAAAATGCACGACATACGATATGGCGCTCACGGTGTTTGATGTTATGCCTGCGCCTATGGCGGATCTTGCTGCCTTGGGAGCGTCGACTGCAAATAGTCCGGAAGATATGGCAAAGCAGTGTGAGTTGATCGGTATTTGTGTTCGCAATGACGATGATGTTGAGCAACTTTTATACGGCGCTAACGGCCGGGATGGCATGTTAAAGCTGGGGCGGCCGAACGCGATTTTTGCGATTCACAGCACAGTGACTCGCGACAATATTGTGCGCTGGGCAGCAGACGCTAAACAACACAATATTCATGTTGTTGACGCGCCAATTACCGGCGGCGCTGGCGGTGCGGCGGCGGGTACCCTCTGCATTATGCTCGGTGCCAGTCCTGAGCTTAGCGAGCGTCTGCAGCCAATGCTGTCGTGCATGGCAAGCAAACTGGTTGCAGCCGGTGAGCCGGGGGCGGGTACGGTTTTAAAGTTGGCGAATAATTTAATGAATTACACCGCCTTTACGGCGATCAGTGAAGCGACTGCATTGGTGAAGGCTGCGGGTGTTGATGTTGAAAAACTATTTGAAGTTGGTGAGGCCAATGGCGTGATTACGCCGATGGCAAAGCAGTTTGTCACCGGTCGAGATGGTCTGTTTTCAGGGTGTACAAAAGAAGAAATGTTTTCAATCTTTGGCCCCTTTGCGGGTTTGGCTGAAAAAGATTTGGACCATGCCCTGCATCTTGCAGCGCAATTAGGTTTGGAGTTTAGCGTAGCAAAAAAGGTGCGCGAGGGAATTCATCAAACCTTCTTAGAGGTGATTACCGCTAAGAGTTAAGTATCTAAATACCAGAATAAAATCGAGAAATAACTCGAATAGAGGAATTCAAATGTCATCTTTTGCCGAACAGCGGCTCTATATAGACGGAACATTATGTGATGCCGAGGGTGGTCGCGTTTACGACAATATCAACCCTCTTACCGAAGAGCTAGCCGGTGTTGCTGCGGACGCGAGTTGCGCCGATGCGGAACGTGCAATTGCGGCTGCGCGCCGTGCCTTCGACGAGACGGAGTGGTCGCGGGATCATCGCGGTAGGGCAAAGATTTTACGGCGCTTTGTGCAGGGATTAAATTCGCATATAGATGCGCTGCGCGCCGCGGTTGCGACTGAAACCGGGTCCACGCAATTTTTTGTTAACGGCCCGCAGTGCGACGGGCCGGTTGCGATGGCGTCGTGGCCGCTGGATTATTTAGAGCAATTCACTTGGCAGCGCGATATCGGCCACTATGAAGTGATGGGCATAAAAAGTCGTCGTATTGTTTTTAAAGAGGCGGCGGGTGTGGTGGCGGCAATTAGCCCCTGGAATTTTCCCATTCAAATTAATTTAGCCAAGTGTATGCCAGCGCTGGCGGCGGGCTGCACGGTGATATTAAAGGCTGCACCAGAAACGCCGTGGACCGCGTCGCTATTGGGGCGCATTGCTGAAGAGGCGGGCTTACCCGCAGGCGTGTTCAATGTGCTGACAGCCAAAGACCCTGCGGAAATTGGCGCCATATTGAGTACCGATCCGCGTATCGATGTGGTGTCTTTTACTGGCTCGACCGCCGTTGGCAAAACCGTTATGCGCAATGCCGCAGATACGGTTAAGCGCGTGTTTCTCGAGTTGGGTGGTAAGTCAGCGATGGTGGTATTGGACGATGCCGATCTCGAAAGTGCCTTGTTTGGTGTATTCGCTGTTTGCGCGCACAGCGGCCAGGGCTGCGCTATTCCAACTCGCCTTCTTATTCCCCGTGCCCGTTTGGCTGAGGCAGAGGCCCTGGTAACAGCCTATTTAGGTGGTTTGTCTTATGGCAGCCTGGATACGAGTGCAGAGATGCAGGGGCCGCTAATCAGCGAGCGTCAGCGTCAGCGGGTACTGGCGTATATCGAGCAGGGAAAGGCAGAAGGCGCGAGATTGCTCATGGGCGGCGGAGTGCCCGCTCATCTTAAACGAGGCTTCTTCGTCGAGCCGACGGTGTTTAGTGACGTTGATAATTCGATGAGTATCGCTCGCGAAGAAATCTTCGGTCCGGTGCTGGTCATGATCCCCTATGATTCCGAGGCCGACGCATTGCGCATTGCCAATGACTCTATTTACGGTTTGTCCGGCGCCGTTTACTCGGCGAGTGAGGCGCGTGCCATGAATTTTGCCAGCCGAGTTAGAAGCGGCACGATGATGGTAAACGGCGGTAATTTTCTCGGTCCGGATGCGCCCTTTGGTGGCTATAAGCAAAGTGGCAACGGCCGTGAGATGGGGCCGGAGGGATTCGAAGAATATTTAGAAACCAAGACAGTGGCGGTTGCGGTATAGGAAACAAGTATGAGTGATTTTCATCATCCTATCGCGGGTCACGTTTATGCAGTGACCGGTGCATCAAGTGGCTATGGCTTAGCGATAGTGCAGGCAATTGTCGCCGCTGGTGCGGTGGTGGGCTTAATCGCGCGCGGCCAGGAAAATCTCGATTTAGCGCTGGCCACGATTGGCAGCGAAAACGGCTTTATTGCCACTGCGGATGTCAGTGATAGCAAAGAGGCCGGCGCGGCACTGCAGAAAATTCATGCGCACTTCGGTCGCCTGGATGGCCTGGTCAACAATGCCGGCATGGCGCGGCCGGGGTCTATTGAAACCTACAGCGATGACGAAATTACCTCGCAATTGCAGCTCAATATTGCGGCGGCGATGTATTGCTCAAGGGCCGCCATTCCCTATTTAAAAAATGCGAATAACCCTCGTATTGTCAATATCAGCTCAGCCAGTGCAGAGCATCACGATGAAATGCAGGGCTTGTCATTGTACGCGGCAACTAAGGCTGCGCTGGAGCGATTGAGTCGAGATACCCGTCGCGAGGTTCAGGAGTATGGCATTGGCGTCACTATATTGCGGCCGGGCGCGGCGATGACTGAGTTTGTTGCTGACTGGGATATGGCGAAGCTCAAAACTGCCGTCGATGTTTGGAATGAGCGGCAAGGTCGCTGGATGGATAGCGGCATGGAGCCAGGACACGTTGCCGATGCCTTGGTTTATTGCCTCGGTGTGCCGCCGGGCGTGTCGGTAGATTTACTTGAAGTGCGCCCTAATAAATTAGTCGAAAAGTTTAAATTCTAAAGAGTATGAGATGGTTGCTATTACTTATATAGAGCATGACGGCAGCGAGCACTGCGTCGATGTTGAAGAAGAAATGAGTCTTATGGAAGGGGCGAGCTTGAATATGGTGCCCGGCATTGAAGGCATGTGCGGTGGTATTTGCTCCTGCGCAACATGCCATTGCTTTATTGATCTAGAAGATCAGCAGCGACTTGCGAATATTAGTGAAGGCGAAGATGCCATGCTAGATGGCCTCGCAGATCGGCGGCCGGAGAGTCGTCTTTCCTGCCAAATTCCTGTTACGGACGCTTTGGCGGGTTTGCGCATTCGTTTGCCAATGAGTCAGGGTTAGCTCGTAACTAAAATAATAACGGCGTGGGGGATGTATGACATTTAAAGACAAGGTGGTGGTGATCACGGGCGCGGGGCAGGGCATTGGCGAGTGCTATGCAAAGCGCTGCGCAGCGGAAGGCATGAAGATTGTCATTGCCGAACTCAATGTGGAGCAGGGGCAAAGGGTGGCGGCACAAATTGCCGAGACCGGCGCCGAAGTTGCCTTTGTGCAGACCGATGTGGGGGACGAGCAATCGTGTTTGGACTGCGCCGCGCAAACCGTAGCGCGATTCGGACGTATCGACTACCTCATTAATAATGCGGCGATCTTCGGCAATATGAAAATTGAAGGGTATTTGAATGTTGAGATGGACTACCTTGAAAAATTCATGCGGGTAAATGTCCACGGTAGCTTAATGATGGCCCGAGCTTGCGTGCCACACATGCCCAAGGGAGGCGCCATTGTGAATCAATCGTCCACCGCGGCGTGGATGAATATTGGGTTTTACGGGGTGGCCAAATTGGCACTCAATGGTTTAACCGGCTCGCTTGCCCGCGAATTGGGTTGGCGAAAAATTCGCATCAATGCCATCGCACCGGGTCCGACGGAAACGGAAGCACTGCGCAATACCGCTGGCGATTACGCGGATGAACTAGTGAAGCAAATGCCCTTGAGCCGCTTGGGTACACCAGAGGATATGGCCGACGCGGCGTTGTTCCTGCTGTCGGATCAGGCATCTTGGATTACCGGTCATATTATGAATGTCGATGGCGGCCAATTTATGCGCGTCTAGCGCGGGAGAAGTGTATGAGTAATACCAAGCGAGAGCAGGGAATCGCAAAATACCACGAGGTGTATTGCAATCAATTACCTGAGCCACCCGCGGAGGGGCAAGATCGCTTTTTTGACTATATGCTCAACTCCCTATTCGGTGATTTGTGGGCTAACGCGACCTTAAGTATTCGAGATCGGCGCCTATTATTACTAGGTGCAATTGCGGCCCAAGGCGAAGATTTTACGTTCACTATTCAGGCAGAGTCTGCTTTTAAGCGCGGCGAACTGAGTGAGCTTGAGCTGGAAGAGGCAGTGTTATTTCTCACCCAGTATGTTGGCTATCCTCGCGCGTCGAAGATGCGTTTGGCGCTAATGGGCTTGATGGCTAAGTTAAAACAAGCCGATACCAAGGGTGCTGAGGTTTAGTTATGGGCTTGTTGCAAGAGAAGACCGAGCAAAACAGAGCGACGGCGATTCAGTTTATCACGCTGCTGTCTGCCGGCGACGTGGACGGTTTTATAGCGCTTTATCACCCAGAGGCAAGTCTGTGGACATCTGGCACCACATTAATATCTGGTCGCTACACGCGTGAACAGATAGAGGCAACGGCACATTTTGTGTTCGACGCGTTTCCAAATGGTTTGGCATTTTTTGTGCGGGGCGTTACCGCCGATGGCGATCGGGTGGCGGTGGAAGCGGAGAGCGAAGGTGAGCATATATCTGGGGTGGTGTATCAAAATTTGTACCACTTCCTGTTTGAGTTTAAAGACGGCAAGGTGCTTTGTCTTAAAGAGTATATGGATACCGAGCGGGTTACAGAGGTTCTTTGCGGTGGCCAGCGACCGTCAAAGTGATATTAATTCAAATGGATGATGTTTTAACTTTACACTTTGATGCAAGTTGTAATAATGTAAATTAATGATGCAGCGTGGAATAGATATGAAATTCCGCGACTAACTGATCCTTAAATTAAAATAATGCAAGAACTGCAATCGCAGTAATGAGGAGCAAAAGATGGCGGCGACTTCTGCAGTGACCAGCCCGCAAGGGCAAGAGCCACCCAAGGCAAAAGGCGGACTACCGGTTTTGGGGCAAATGTTGGGTTTCGCGCGCAACCCCTATCAGTTTGTAAAAAAACTGTCTGATGACCATGGTGATATCGTCAGTTTTCAAATGCTGGGTCAGCGCATTGTTCTGCTAACCGGCGAGGAAGCCAGTACATTATTTTACCGCTCTTCTGATGAACAAATGGATCAATCTGCCGCGTATAAACTCATGACGCCAATCTTTGGCGAGGGTTTGGTATTTGACGCGCCCAACGATCGTAAGAATGAGCAGCTCAAAATGTTGATGCCGTCCTTGCGGATGGAGGCGATGCGCGATCACTCGCATAAAATCGTCGGCGAGGTTGAAAGTGCAATTGAAAATTGGGGGGAGAGCGGCGAAGTCGAGCTTGTTGATTTCATGAAGCGCTTGACGATCAATACCGCCAGTCACTGCTTGTTGGGAAAAGAATTCCGCTACGAATTAAGCGAAGAGTTTGCTGAAATTTACCACGACCTAGAGCAGGGCGTGCACCCCGTTGCCTATCATTTCCCCAATTTGCCCCTGGCACGTTTTCGCAAGCGTGATCGCGCGCGAGTGCGTCTGCAGGAGTTGGTGGGGAGTATTGTAAAGCGCCGGGAATCTCAGGCCGAGAAGCCATCGGATATGTTTCAAACCTTGATTGATATGCGGTATGAAGATGGCACCGCGCTCGATGACAATGAAATAACGGGTTTGCTGGTTGGTGCTATTTTCGCTGGTCACCACACTAGCTCTGGTACCGCCGCTTGGGTACTGCTCGAGTTACTTAAAAACCCCGCGATATGTCGCAACGTAAAATCTGAACTTGATGGTTTGCTTGGCGCAAGCGGTGAAGTGACTTTCCAAAATTTACGGGAAGTACCTCATCTGGAAAATACCTTGAAAGAGGTGCTTCGCCTTCATCCGCCTTTAATTATTTTGATGCGCAAGGTGTCTGAGGATTTGCATTTTAGAGACTACACCATTAAAGCAGGGGATATGGTGTGGACGTCACCACCGGTAACCCATCGAATGTCTAGTCTATTTGCTAATCCTGAGGTGTTTGATCCCGATCGGTTTACGGCGGGGCGTGCAGAAGACAAACGCTTAATGGCGTATCAACCCTTTGGTGGCGGTAAACATAAATGCTCTGGCAATGCCTTTGCCATGTTTCAGATTAAAGCCATATTTGCCGTGCTATTGCGCCGCTATGAATTTGAGTTGGTCGATTCACCGGCAAGCTATGTCGATGATTACGCAGAAATGATCGTGCAACCGAAATCACCTTGCCGGGTGAAATATCGCCGTCGCGATGCAGCGAGTTTTGCTTCAGAGTTTGGCAATGCAGCGGCGTCATCTGCAGCCGGAACCTGCCCAGCTCACCAGGCGAAAGCGCCATCTTTAAAAGTCAAAGTTGATATGGGTTTATGTCAAGGTCACGCTATGTGCATGGGTGAAGCGCCTGATCATTTCAAGATCGACGAAAGTGGTATTCTAAATATTATTAAATCTGATGTCAGTGATGAAGAGAAACAGCAAGTTGCGAAGGCCGTGCAGTTTTGTCCCAATCAAGCATTGCGCTTAGAGACGGAGTAAATACGTGAAGGTTTTTCTAACCGGCGCTACAGGTTTAGTGGGTGCACATACCGGACTTGCGCTGCTTGAGGCCGGTCACCAGCTGCGGCTCCTGGTAAGAGACCAGCGCATAGCCCAGGCTTGGTTTGCAGAGCGGGGGTATCAAATTGACGATTGGTGTGTTGCGGATATGCGGGACCGCGAGGCGGTCGCAAAGGGCATAGCGGGTTGCGATGCCGTCGTCCACGCTGCCGCGGTAGTGAGTTTAGACACCCGTCAGGGTAAAGAAACCATGGCGGCTAATTTGGCGGGTGTGGACTCTGTTATTACAGCCGCGGTAGGCATGGGAATACAGAAAATACTCTATGTCTCTAGCGTCGCCATTTTTATGCATCCGCAGGCAAAGAGCCTCAGGGAAGACGGGTCACTGGCGGTGATGGGTGAATCTTATAGCGGCGCAAAAATCGCCTGCGAACAAAAGGTGCGAGCCCTGCAAACCGAGGGAGCGCCGGTGACAATCAGTTATCCGGCAACGGTAATCGGGCCCGACGATCCACGCTTGTCGGAAAGCAACGGTGCACTCAGCATTTTCGTCAATCGCTTTATACCGATTACGACTTCCGGCATGCAAATTGTAGATGCCAGAGATCTTGCTAAGGCGCACGTACAGCTACTGGAAGACGTGCCGCGAGGTAATTACTGTAATCGACGCTATGTAGTAGGTGGACATTTCATAACATGGCCAGAGCTGGCGACGGCGATGTCTTTACAGCTGGAGCGTCCACTTCGCCGCCTGCATATCCCCGCTGTTATCTTGCGCTGGAGCGGCATGTTAATGGACGTGTTGAGAAAACTTATTCCTATCCAATTTCCACTGAGCAGTGAGTCGGCGCGACTAGTTACTTCATTAGTGCCAGCGGATTCCCGCCGCATAATTAAAGAGTACGGTTTTAAATTTAGACCCACATCGGAGACGCTTGCCGACACCTTGGTTTGGCTTGCAGATAGCAATCATATTCCCGCTCAGCGCTGAGCGAGTACTTGGATTTCAATAAAGTTAATAATAAATAGTAGGAGTTTAAAATGGCAGATAAGCGTGTTGCATCGATAGTTCCACCTAATAAATCTTATCCTCGGGAAGAGTTGGAGGAAATGGTCACCCGTTGGTTGCAGGCCAATGTCGATTGTGAAAAGGACGGCGACTGGACTAAGCATCTAGCCCCAATGTATGCCGAAAACGCTGTCTATGGCTGGAATATTGGCCCTAACGAGGAGTTTGTTGCCAACGGCCGTCAAGAGATATGTGACTTAGCGTTGGGCTATCAAATGAAGGGGTTTGAGGAGTGGGAGTACCCCTATCACGACATCATTATTGATGAGAAACGCGGTACGGTTATCGGTTTCTGGAAGCAGGTAGCACCCTATAAAAGAAAAGATGGCAGCTTCTATGAAATTGCCGGTATCGGCGGTTCCTGGTTTGAATACGGCGGTAACTATCAGTGGGCGTGGCAGCGAGACTTTTTTGACCTCGGCAATGCGAAAGACTGCTTCTTTCAGCTTGCGGGTGCAGGTGCTTTGGAGCCCATTGTTAAGGAAAAAATTCATCGTCAGGCGAAGGGTATTCTACTTCCCGGGCATCGCAAACTGCGTGAAGAACCCAGTCGCTATGAAAAAATCAGAAACTCGCTTGCCTTGGTGAAAATCGCATTGACCGGTCGTTAAACCGTCGTTGATTGTTGGCAATAAAAATAACGATAAATAGAGATGAGAAGCTATGTGGTTTTCAGATAATCCGGATAAGGCGTGGGTAGAAAAGTTTTTCCTAATCTATACCCCGGTTTGGATGGCGCTGATGGCGCTGATGATGGTAACGGGTTGGGCGCAGTCTGTCGGTGATAAAGTCTTATTGATTCACGCGGCGATTGTTGCCCTTCCGATACTGATTATTCCCGCGCTATTGAATAGCCGTAAGTCAGCGACGCCCTGGCACGAGAGCTATTGGCTGAAGGCGAATATCTATCTTTTTGTTTTTGGATTTTTCGGAAACTATTTTGGGTCTGAGTATTTCTTTGATGTGTTGGGAATGGTCTACCACTATCCAAATGCAAGTACGAATTTGGACTCTGCTCTGCTAGGTAGTGGTGAGCAGAGAGTTCCTCTTATTATGTACTTTTATACACACGCCTATTTTATGACGTATCACGCCACTGCGAATATCGTGCTGCGGCGACTGCGAAATTTAAATATTCCCGGCGGAATTGCCTTGTTTCCAGTAATGGTTTTTGCCGTAGGGTATGTGTGGGCGTGGGCAGAAACGCGTGCTATGGCAAACCCGATGCTAGCGGAGAGTTTCTACTATCAAGATATGGCGAGGATGTTGGCCTACGGTTCAGCAATCTATGCGATTTACTTTATCGCTAGCTTCCCTATCTATTACCGAATTGACGAGCGTCGCGGCCAGTCGTGGTCACTGTGGGTAACTGCGTCTGCGGGTATGGCGGCCAGTATGCTGACATTTTATATGTTGGACTTTGTGGCTCATTGGATCGGTGCGCTTTAGTACACACATAATAATAAGGGGTGTTTAGATGGATCTTGAAATTTCTACACCATTGAGAAAATGGTTAGTTTACTCAGTACTGTCTACAGCGATGTACTCTTCGACGGTTTTTGCCCAGCAGCAAGAACCAGTCGCTGTTGAGAAGAAACGCAGCTCGCAAATGCTTGAAGAGGTGTTTGTTACCGCTCGAAAACGGGTTGAGAGCTTGCAGGAAACACCGGTGGCAGTCACTGCGATGGGGGCAGAGGCGCTTCGAGAGGCGGGTATCGCTAGCATCACTGATTTGCAGGGTTCGGTTCCCAGTCTTCAGTTTGGTGAAAGCGGTTCTAAGACCCCAGCCATTTTCATTCGTGGCGTTGGTCAGCGCGAGGCAACGTCGGTACTGGATCCCGGCGTCGGGGTTTATCTCAATGGGATTTATATTGCCAGACAAGATGGCCAGCTACTGGATACCGTTGATACAGAAAGTATTCAGGTTTTGCGGGGGCCTCAGGGAACGCTGTTTGGTAAGAATAATACTGGCGGTGCGATTCTGGTGAATACCATTGCTCCTGACACCCAGGAGGTCTCGGGCTCAGCGTTGGTGAACGTAGGTAACTTCGGCAGAAAAGATTTAAAGTTAAGCGGTAATGTCCCCTTGGCCGATGGTCGCGCGGCAATGCGGGTAGCACTGAATAGCCGGCGGTTAGATGGATACTTTGATAATGTGAATGGCAGTGGTGATTTCGCCGATGAAGATCGCCTAGCCCTATCTGCTCGATTTTTATGGTTGGCCACCGATGATTTGACGGTCGATGTTTTTGGTTACTGGAGTAAACAAAGCGAGTTGAGTACCGGGGTTACCTGTATATTTCAAAACCCGGATGCCAATGTCGCACAGTTGCGCTATCCAGGGCAGCCAACGTTTCGCGAGGGTTGCGAAGAAAGTGAACGTCTAAGTCGCAGTAATAAGTTATCTGTGAATCAGGATCACAGCGAAATTACCATGGAAAATCGCATGGCAGCGCTGACCCTTGACTGGTCTATTTCTGAAACCATGAGCCTTAAAAATATTACCGCATTTAGCTGGCAGGATGGCATAAACCGCAATGATGATCAGGACGGGACGTCAATACCGATTCTTGATAGCGGCACTAGCTCACTTAATCGCGCTTTGCGCGCTGATGGCAAAGCCGTGCCGGAAGAAACACGACTGCAATTCAGCGAGGAACTGCAGTTAAGTGGTACTGCGTTTGACGGAGATTTAACCTACACCACCGGTTTATTCGCCTCTGTTGAGGAAATTAAAAACAATGCCTTCAGTCAAGTTGTGGGCCCTAAGGGCTTGGCTGGTGTGAGACCGAGTACCGCTTGTGCATCGTTGTCGATTCCGATTTGTGGCCTAATTGATGATGCCCTTGTTTTCCCCTTGGCGAATATGTTTTCCAACCGCAGCGATTTAGAAAATACCAGCTTTGCCTTGTTTGCGCAGGGAACCTATAGCCTTACTGACTACCTGCAACTAACCCTTGGCGCGCGGTATACATTCGAAGAGCGCGAGCGAGTAATGACCTTGTTTGAGGTGGATTCCTTGGAATATGGTCAACGAATAGGTGCCCTGTATATCGATGCGGCCGGTTTGTATAGCCCGATTCTAGTGGCACAGTTTGATCAGCTGGGGAATGACGTACCTGACTTGCCGCTTATAGTTAGGGATGATGCGGTAAGCGACCAGGAGGACTGGTCAAACTTTACGCCCTCAGCAACCCTTTCTGTTATTGCGCCAGATAGCTGGTTGTCGACGATGAAGCTCGATAGCTTTATGAGTTATTTTACTTACTCAGAAGGTTTTAAAGCTGGTGGTTTTGAGCCAAAAGGCCCCGAGCTGGTGTCCTTTGATCCTGAGGAAGTGATTAACTATGAACTAGGGTTTAAGCTGGACGCGCTCGATTCGAGACTTCGGGTAAATGCCGCGGTTTACACCATGAGTTATGAAGATATTCAAGTGCGCGTTGCCGAGCAGGGTGATCGCATCGCTGATCTGTTTTTGTATTTAAGTAACGCGGGTAAAGCGACTATCAATGGTGCGGAACTGGAAACGACCCTGGTGCTCGGCGATTGGTTTATTCAGGGCGGCTATTCGTGGACCGATGCCGAATACCAAGAGTTTGACGGCATCGTTGTTACCCCGGGGCAGGGCGAATCATTAGTCGATCGCAGTGACGAGCCCTTTGCGCTGGTTCCTGAGCACACGTGGTCACTGGCATTAAGTTATCAATGGCTGACGCCTATCGGCATGTTTACCCCGAGACTATCTGCCTATTACCGAAGTGAATTATTTACCGGTATCGATTATTTGTCGGACGAGTATGAAAGCTCGTTTATAAAGGAAGAAACCATATGGAATTTCCGCTTGGGCTGGTATCCCTCTGAGGAGTTTCATGTCACTGCCTACGTCAACAACTTAACTGATGAGACGTATTTTAAAAGTGGCTTCGCGGTATCGGCATTGCTAGGCGCGGCGACGTTAACCCAGGGTGCGCCGCGGGCAGCCGGTTTAGAATTTGCTTGGGAGTTTTAAAAAGGTAAAACGATGACAAATCCATTATCTGAGTTTCCCGAACTGGGCTGCTATCTGTTGCCCGGCCATACTGACAACCCCGCCGACATCATCAGTGAAGTTCGGCAAGCGGAACGATTAGGTTTGGGTTCGGCGTGGATTTCTGAGCGCTTTGATGTAAAGGAAGCGGCGTCTCTTGCGGGCGCGGCAGGGGCGGTCACAGACAGGATTTGTATCGGCACTGCCGCCACCAATATCAATACCCGCCATCCCTTGGTTACCGCATCAATGGCGACGACACTACATAAACTCACCCACGGGCGTTTTGCCCTAGGTGTTGCCAGAGGCGTCGGTATTCGCGGGGATTTAATGGGGCTGACTCCCCAAACAAACGCGCATCTAAAGGAGTTTGTTGAGCTGATGCACAAGCTTTGGCGGGGCGAGCGAGTTAGTCATCAGGGTAAAATGGGTGACTTCCCCTACCTGCATATGAAAGACGGGATGAGTGCAGATATCCCCTTAATGTTTGTCGGCTTTGGTATGAAAAGTTTAGAGATGGCGGGCGGTTTATTCGACGGTGTCATTTTACATACCTTTTTAAGCGATGACGCCTTGCAACGCAGTGTGCGGGCTGTCCGCAGGGGGGCGGAAGTCGCTGGTCGTGACCCAGCGACGGTGAAGGTGTGGAGTGTATTGGCAACGTCTTGCAATGACGATGACGAAGCCGTGTTGCGCAAAATTGTTGCGCGAATGGCGACCTATATGCAGGCTCCGGGCTATGGCGAGTTGCTATTTGCTAGCAATGAGTGGGATCCGGAATTGCTGAAAGCCTTTCGCGCGGATAGCGTCGTGGCGAGTATGGCTGGCGGTATAGATAGCGTAGCGACGCTTGAACAGTTGCGTCATATCCGCGATTTAATACCGGCGTATTGCTTGCCAGCGGCAGTAGGGTCGCCGGAGCAGTGCGCACAACGTTTTGTCGATCAGTTCGACGCCGGCGCCGATGGCATTATTATTCACGCCAGCACGGCGGACGAGTTTGCGCCTGTGATTCCCGCGTATAAGGCGTGTCGAGATAGTAAGAGATTTGCCGATAGAACTAATCGGCCGGTGTAGCCATAAAATAATAAAAAGAGATTTAAATGGATGAACTCAGGCCGACGCCAAAGTTAAGTAACCCCGAGCAAGTAGAGCAAAGTCTAGAGCGCTGGTTTGCAGGCTTAAGAATTTCTTTGATCCTAGCGTGGATGTCGATAGTGAGCGGCGATCGTGGCATGTTGGCTGAGAGTTTTGCCAGCCAATACCTTAGCAAAGTTCTCGCGGAGCGAAGCTAGTGTTGGATTTAACAAATCAAGTAGCGCTTATTACCGGTGCTGGCAGCGGGATTGGTTTCGCACTCGCGAAGGTCGCTGCGCAGCGTGGTATGCATTTAGTCTTGGTGGATGTCGAGGCCGCAGCATTAGAACAGGCTAAAACGGTATTGGAGGCGAAATTAGTCGCTTCGCAAATAATCCGTTGCTTTACCGTTGACGTATCAGATGCAGAGCAAATGGACGCGATGGCTGCGGAGGTGTTCGCCGAATTTGCCCACGTAGATTTGCTGTTTAATAACGCTGGTGTAGGTGGTTCTGGCGCCATTTGGGAACAGGATAAAGCCTACTGGGAGTGGATGCTCGGGGTGAATTTATGGGGTGTTATCAATGCTGTTCACGCTTTTACCGCCGCCATGGTGGAGCGGGATTCGGGCTATATTATTGAGGCACCTCTGATTAATTCGGTAATGTCTCAGCGGAGTCTCTGGCGCGCACTGGTAAGGCGCGGCGCGAAGCTCAAGGCTGGTTGTCCTTGATGAGCGTCGCAACGCAGTCCAGTGTGCACCAGAGGCCCGTCCTTCGGAGCTTAGCCAAAAATAGCTCCGCTGCGTTGCCGCCACTTGAATGGCAGTCAGCCTTCCTGCGCGTCGGCGCCTTGCTGAGCTATTTTTGGCTAAGCCTGAGGCGTCACCGAATTAATCAGAGGTGCCTTAATACCGCCTCGGTGGCGGGATTAGTGTCAGCTGCCGATACCGGCCCCTATACGGTGAGTAAACACGCGGTGGTTGCGTTGTCGGAGGTATTAGTTGCCGACCTGCGCAAACGCAATAGTCGCGTTGGCGTGTCAATCATTTGTCCTTCTTTTGTAAACACTAAAATATACGCCGCTGAGCGCAATCGCCCACTGCCGGCCAGTCTTCAACACGATGAACATTATCACCGTGATCAAGCCGCCCTTGCCGAAGCAGCTAGCGAATTTTTCGCACACACCTTGTCGCCGGACCGAGTGGCAGAACAGGTGTTTGAGGCGATTGAGCGCCGTGAGTTTTATATCCTGCCGCACCCAGAGGGGAGTCGCGCAGCGATAGCGCAGCGGTTTGACGGTATTGCGGCGGGGGAGGCGAGACCGTTGCGCGGCCCAGAGGAATATCCCTTTAGTTAAACCTGATCGCATTCATAGAATTAAACACGCAGTGCTGGGAATTAGTATGAAAGATCTTATGGGTAAAGTCGCCGTTGTTACTGGCGCGGGTTCTGGTATTGGCAAAGCGATTGCGCACGCCGCTGCAGATCACGGGATGTCGGTGGCGGTAGCCGATATTAATATTGCAAACGCGCAGCTAGTGGTTGATGAGCTTCATGCAAAAGGTGTGGATGCGATTGCCGTCGACGTGGATGTCAGTGATATCGAATCAGTTCGACGCCTTCGTGACGCCGCTATCTCGCACTTCGGCGCAGTCCACCTGCTGTGTAATAACGCGGGGGTCTGGGTTGGGGCGCACATGGCAGAGGCGGATATTCGCGACTGGCGATATTTAATTGATGTAAATCTCTACGGAGTCATTAACGGCGTTAATGTGTTTCTTCCCGATATGATAGCGCAGGGCACGGGTCATATAGTGAACACCTCTTCCATGGGCGGCTTGGTCTCGGGACCCCCGGAAGGGCTTTACTGCACAACAAAGTTTGCGATTGTGGGTTTGTCGGAATCCCTATTATTAGAATCTGTCGAGAGCGGTGTGGGCGTGTCGGTTTTGTGTCCGGGTTTGGTCAATACCAATTTAATCACCAGTTCGTCGGCCTTGCGCCCATCTAACTTGAGTCATGACAAAGCGCACAAGGTGGCTGCTCCCGATGTGAAGTCGGGCCTTTCCCCTGAGGAAATTGGGCGGCGCGTTTTAGATGCCGTGTTAGATGATGAGTTTTATATTATTCCTCATAGCGATTTCCGCGAGATTTTGATGATGCGCCATCAAGGTATTATCGATGCTTTAGATCGTCAGGTAGCGCGTTATGAATAGCGAAACCTCCTATAAGCGTATTGAGATCACGGAGTTTGGCGGCCCAGACGTATTGGCAGTGTGCGTCGAAGATTCACTACCGCTGCCCGCGCGGGGCGAAGTAAGAGTGAAGGTGCTTACGGCGGGAACCGGATTTACCGACACCATTATTCGGCGTGGGCAGTATTATGATGTCAAAGATAAGCCGCCCTTCACCTTAGGCTATGACTGGTTTGGCGTGGTGGACGCCTTGGGTGAAGGGGTTGTTGATTTTGAAGTAGGCCAGTATGTCGCCGATATGCCGGTAATCGGCGGCTATACGCAATATCTTTGTGTGTCTAGCGATTCACTGGTTGCCGCGCCAGCAGGTTTGGACCCCGCCGAGGCAGTGGCGATGATTTTATCTTATACCACCGCCTACCAAATGCTAACGCGAATAAAAGAGCTACCTGCGGGATCGACCTGTTTAGTGCATGCCGCTGCAGGGGCGGTGGGCACGGCGTTGCTCGAACTTGGTCGCCTGCGGGGGCTGACTATGTACGGCACGGCATCCAAGGCCAAACACGACACCGTGCGCGCCTTTGGCGCAGAACCGATAGACTATCGAAGGGATGATTTTGTTGCCGAGATCGCGCGCCTGACGGGTGGTCAGGGAGTTGATGTGGTGTTTGATACCATCGGCGGTAAGAGCTGGTCCAGGTCGTATGGCTGCCTGAAACGCGGTGGCTTGTTGATAGGTTTCGGCGCATTGCAATTGACCACCGGTGAAGAAAAGGTACCTTCCTTATTGTGGGGCTTCTTTAAGTTGCTATTTGGCTGGCGCTTAATTCCCGACGGAAAGAAAAGTGAATTTTATAATATTCAAACTCGGCGTAAGAAATATCCGCAACAGTTTAAAGATGATGTGGGTGAATTATTTTCTTTGCTGAAGCAGGGGCGCTTGCATCCTCAGATCGACGCGGTGGTCGATCTGGAACATGCCCAAGATGTGCATCGGCGTATAGATAGCGCAGACATTAGTGGCAAGGTCGTATTGCGTTGCAATGCTTACTAGCATTAATTGGCGGTCGCTAATTCGCTAGCAGCTTCAACCTCGACTAAAATGCCATTGAATTGAACCATGCCAGATATTTTCTCGATATTAGCGGGGCCGTCGCTGGCGAGAATATTGACGTTAGCGCCCTTGGCCTGCGAGGCAACCGCAAGACTACTGGCGTCTTGCTGGCCCCAGCCGTGGGTCATGGCCACTGCCCCCGGCATCATGTCGTTGCTGATAGCGAGCTGTACTCGTAGCCGCCCTTGAGCATTGAACACGTTCACCCATTGATCTTCTTGCAGATTGCGGCGCTGCGCATCTTCGCTGTTCATATATAGATAATTTCGGTTACGACTGCCTTTGACAAAGCTGGGATGATTGAAGGTCCAGCTGTTGTGACTGTAGCGATCGCGCTTACTTATGAGCTTGAGTTTGCTGTTGTCTTGTATTTCTGACTCAAATTTATCGTGAAGAGCGCGACTCATCGCAAGAAATTCCGGCGGTGCTAAATTTATTTTTGCCGTCGGCGTGAGAATTCCCCCTTTAATAAAACTGCCAATTTCACGGTTTTTTCGCAGTACACCGTGGGGCTGGCGGCGCATTTTGTTCAGGCTACCAAAGCCCGATAGCCGATTGACGATCGCTAAAACAACGGTGCTGAAATCAGGTAGTTTTTTACCAATATACGGAAGCTTTCTTCCCAGGTGGCCGCAGTTGATTGCAAATTGCAGTAATTTTGAGCCGCCAAAGGGGAAGCCGCTTTGTCTACACAAATCTAAGAAAATACTGATCTCATCGCGCGATTCTCCCTTTAATGGGAGGACGGGGTCGGTGTAGTGATGAAAAATATTGGGACTTGTGCCCAGCATTGAAATAAATGCAAAGGGCATATCGGGGCGTTCAAGCCAATGACTGCCGGGCAGCAGATAGTGTGCATGGCGCGCGGTTTCACTTTCCACTAAATCTATCGCCACTAGTAGCTCAAGCTCTTGTAGCGCACCTCGCAGACGCTCGCTATTCGCGCAGCTCAGTATTGGGTTTCCCGAGGTGCAGATAAACGCTTTTAATTGGCCTTTGCCGGGGGTGAGAATGTCGTCGGCTAATACGCCAGCGGGCACGGTTCCCATTACCAGGGGAATATCCGCGAGGCGGAATGTTTGCTTGGGTTTTTGCGGATCAAAGCGGTCGTAGCGAGCCACGTCGATAATCCCCTTGCCGACTAAACTGCCACCACGTCGATCTAAGTTGCCGGAAACGACATTGATGACTTCCTGTAGCCAGAATGTGAGTGAGCCGTGGCTGCCCTGATTTACACCTGTGGAACTGTATAGGCTTGCGCCATCGGCGCTTTTAAATGCCGCGGCCCACTCCCTAATGGTTGTTGCTGGGATGCCGGTCACTGCGGCGCTGCGTTCCGGTGGCCAGTCATTGACCAGGGTTTCCACGCTTTCCCAACCTTCGCAGGCGGCGTTTATTGAACGGTGGTTAATGGCGCCGATTTCTATCAATACATGTAGAAAACTCAGCATAAAGTAGACGTCTGTATTGGGTCGAATAAATTGATGTTCGCCAATCGATTTTGCGGTTTCTGTGCGGCGCGGATTGAGCCATATTATCCGCCCACCGTTGGCGATCATTGTCTCTAAACGCTTTCTTGAATGCGGAAAATTGATAAACGACATTTTTGAAATAAGCGGGTTTGAGCCGACGGCAATAAAAAATTTACAGTTGTCTATATCGGGAAAGGGCTGGATATGTGCGCTGCCATACATGCGCTCTGAGACGACAAATTTGTTATTACAGTCTTGCGAGCCAGTGTGATAGAGCTTGCTTGATCCAAAGGACTTGATAAACGCATTTGAAAGAATGGGTGGCAAAAAACTCATGCTAATAGGGTTGCCGATATACATGCCGAGGGCGTCGCCGCCATCTCGCTGAACTATCTCCCTAAGTTTGCCACCAATTTCCGTTAAGGCCTGCTCCCAGCTTATGGTCTCTAGTTTGCCGTTGACGCGCTTCATTGGCGAAGTGATGCGATCCGGTGAATCTCGAAATTCGTTTGCCTTTAAGCCTTTTAGGCAGGCGTAGCCAGCCGAGGCGACGTGCTCGGTATTGGGCTTGATTTCAGATATGTCGCCCTTTTCATCAATATGGATTTTTAGGCCACACGCAGCCTCGCAGATCCGACAAAATGTATATGTCTCTTTCATGACGCTACCCACTATTATTTTTATTTATTAGTCGAGTTTAAATAGCGACGATGAGGATAGTAATACCTCGTTTGGCTTAAGAAGCTGGAATTTTTATAGGTGGGGAGGTGAAGGCGGGCGGTTAACTGAATTGTTAAACCGCCGTAGGGTGTTAAGGTGCTTATTTTTTCGGTGTGTGCCGATTATTCGCTGTTCATATAGTCATTTAGCACTTCGTGGAAATGCTGCACGCGGCGTTCCTGATGAGGTAAGTAAAAACCTTGGAATCCGGCGGAGTTCAAGCCTTCTTGCTGCATTTTGGCAATACTTAAATCTTCATCTGCGGTCGTTCCCAGCGATTTTTCACCATACATTACGTGTTCATACTCGCAGTCTTTAACAGGTAAGTCTGGGCCGCCAGCGGGTGATGGTGTTGTCTTAATGCCTTTTACTGGATGAACCATCCACCAGTGATCAAAGAGACAGCGCTGCGGGTCACCGGAAGGGTGGGGGCGAGGACGCAAGAGCTGCACACCATCTGGGCCGATAGACATGACCGTATTCGGAAAAATATTGTAGATAACGTAGTCGGTAAACTGGTAGCTGGCGTAGTTTTGGTAATGTTTGTAGCCTTTTTCTTCGCCTAGTTCACGTTTTGCTTGTTGGAGTGCGTGACGTATTTTTGTGTGGTTTTCCTTGCCGTAAAATGCATCTGGGTCAAGATTCCATTGACGCATAATCTCGGCGAGATGCTCGGCGACTTCTTCGCCCTCTTGTAAAATTGAGGGGTTGTGAGACGGGAACCATCCGCGGTTGTGGCCTTCGGGTAAGGTATCAAATTGGCAGGCTTTATAGTTCGCTTCAATATAGGGGATCAAGCCTGGGTGAAGCACTTGTACATGATAGGCTTCGTTAAAATTGTCGGTGATGATTTTCCAGTTGCACGGGCTGTCCGCAGTCATGTTTAAGACGCGAATAGTCGCCGGAATATTATAAGACTCAAGATCGGTTGTAATAACCTTACCCAAGAAGTCTTCTAGTGATTTAGCTTCAGGATCCATATTGATCCAAACGAAGCCAAATAGATCTCGGCACTGGATTTCTTTTAAACGGGCTTTTCCACACGGGCTGCCCTGTGGGAAGTCCTCGTCATTAGGCGCTAGAATATTTACGCCCTTAAGGTCAAATTGCCAGCCGTGGTAGGGGCAAGAAAACTGGTTTACAAAAGACTCACCCTCTTCTGTAATGCGTGTTCCGCGATGAGGGCATGAGTTGTAAAAGGCGCGAAGGACGTTGTCATCGCCTCTTACACAAATAATAGATTCTTTACCGAGATTCATGGTGATGGTCTCACCCGGCTCGGCAACGTGATAAGACATTCCCGCCACATTCCAGGTCTTCATCCACACTTTTTGCCATTCCTTCTGGGAATAGGCTTCGCTGGTATAGCGATCTGCGCAAGTGTCGTCGTTGCGCAGGGCGATTTCAGTCACCTTTAGCGGTCTATCTAACTCTGGTGTAAGAGTATATGAGCTTGATGAAATCTCGGTCATGAGTAATAACCTCTATTAAATTACTAATTTATTATTAGCCTGCCGGCCCTCTATAATTCTAGTTTAGATGTATATTTCAAAATAAACAATAAAGATTGTTTTTAATTTGACCGTTAATGCTCTTTCGTCTAGCTGCGCATGTGGTTAGTAGGCAGACAATAGGGGAGCGTTTGACTCCCCCGCATTTGGCATCTAAGCCATAAGTCGGATGAATACCTTACTCGCCGTGCAATGAAGTAAACTTACGGCGTTTAAATAGCCATTGGCCATCAATTTTTACCAGTTCATCATCGTATTGACCGCGAGGACGAAGATCGGTGCCATCCTGCATCACTGCAACCTCTGCGGTATAGCTACGTGCGGTGGCAGTGTTGCCAGTTACATGAATATAACCTACCGTCATTGCCATAAATACGAAGGGGAAAAGAGTCATGCTTTGCTCCCAGCCCTTAACAATATTATCCCTGCCTATGACTTCTTCCATGCCGGGTACGACAGTTAGATTCCATACAGAGTCTTCTGCCCACGTTGAGCCCCAAATTTCTGTGCTGCGCTGGTTTACGCCGTCTGCGTAGGTATCCATAAGTTCGCGAATCATCAGACGATCTTCAAAGTTTCCAGTAAATGACATTTTATAGCTCCTTATTTTCGTTGTGGCCGTAAGTAATAGCGCTGTACAACAGCGTATTGATTTAAAACGATGTTCCGTAAATGTGGATCGAGCTAGTTGCTCAATTCACGGATCAGCTGGCTTAATGTTTCTTTTGCATCGCCGAATAACATACGGGTGTTGTCTTTAAAGAATAACGGGTTGTCGATGCCGGCAAAACCGGATGCCATTGACCGCTTCATTACAAACACAGTTCTTGCCTTGTCGACATTGATAACCGGCATGCCGTAGATTGGGCTACCCTCCATATCTCTTGCTGCGGGGTTAACCACATCATTTGCGCCGATAACAATGGCTACATCAACATTCTCCATGCGAGGGTTGATATGGTCCATCTCTAATAGAAGGTCATACGAGACATCCGCTTCGGCGAGCAACACGTTCATATGGCCAGGCATTCGACCTGCAACCGGATGGATACCATAAATGACTTCAGCGTCGTTTTTCTCAAGCAGTTCTTGTAGCTCTTTCACCGCGTGCTGAGCTTGCGCAACTGCCATGCCGTAACCTGGAATGATTGCGATAGTGCTTGCTGCTTCGAGTACGTAATACGCATCTTGAGCACTGATTGCTTTTACCTCACCCTCGATACTCAGTGTCGAGCTTTTAACGGCACTGAAGCCAGAAAGTAAGACATTGCTTAACGATCTATTCATGGCCTTACACATAATTTGGGTAAGGATAATACCCGATGCGCCGACCAGCGACCCCGCTACGATAAGCAGATTATTATTGATAGCGAAACCGGCTGCACAGGCTGCGAGTCCCGAGTAGCTATTCAGCAGGGAAATGACGACGGGCATATCCGCACCGCCAATGGGAATGACCGCAAGTACACCAAAAATCAAGGCGAGGGCGATAACAATATACAGATAAGTGGTGCTTTCAGGTGAGCCTGAGAAAACAAAGCAGCTGATGACCATAAATAAAATGGTCACGGAGTTCACGATAGCCTGCCCTTTAAACATGATGGGGCGGCCCACGAGCCTTTCGCTAAGCTTGCCCCACGCGATGAGACTCCCAGTAAAGGTAACGCCGCCAATCAATATAGATAAAAAGATTGTGAAGCCAATAAACGCGTTGATACCTGCGTCTATCGCAGCGACACCCACTAGTAGGCTGGCCATGCCACCTAGACCGTTAAACAGGGCGACCATTTCTGGCATGGCAGTCATAGCCACTTTTTTAGCAATGAATAGACCGATAACTGATCCGGCAGCCATGCTAATCGCGATATAGCGATAGTCGATAATGTGTTGATCTACTAGCGTCGCAAGAACGGCTATCAGCATGGCGCCTGCGGAGATGATGTTACCTTTGCGGGCCGTGGCCGGTGAGCCTAATAATTTCAGGCCTAAAATAAATAGTGCGGCACTAATTACATAGCAAATGCCGATGAATAAAGTGGTATTCATTATTTACTCTCTTTTTTATTCTTAAACATGGCGAGCATGCGATCAGTAACCGCGTATCCGCCGATGACATTGATTGTGGCTAGTAGAACGGCGGCGCAACCGATTATTGTCTTTAGCTCCGGTGAGGAGGTTCGCCCTGCAATAATCAGTGCACCTAATAGGGTGATGCCTGAAATAGCATTAGACGCCGACATAAGCGGCGTATGTAAGGTGGCGGGCACCTTGTTTATAAGCTCAAAACCAAGATAAATAGACAGCATTAAAATGAATGCCAGAAATATATAAATTTCCATGTCAGTCTTCCAAAGCGTAGTGTTTGCGGATTGCAGAGTTGACCACTTGCGCGTCATGGGTAATGACGCAGCCGATCAGATCATTTTCGAAATTTAAGGCCATAGATTTGGTGTCGGCGTTCCAGAACTCATCGATGAGGTTGAACACATTAGCTGAGTACATTTGGCTGGCGTCGCGGGGAACCTCGTTGGCCCAATTACCTGTGCCGATAATGGTTACGCCATTGGCCGTAACAATATTTTCACCGGCCACAGATCCTTCAACGTTACCGCCGCTTTCGGCCGCCATATCGACAATGACACTGCCGGATTTCATCGCGGCTACGGCATCTGCAGAAATAATGAGTGGTGGTTTGCGGCCAAATAGCTGCGCTGTGGTTATTACGATACTCGAGTCAGCTATCTCGGCCTTTTGTCCGTCTTTTTGCTTTTGTAATTGCTCGGGGCTAAGTTGCACGGCGTAGCCATCATTTGTCTGTCCAGTTTCGCCCAAGTCAATATTGAGGAACTTGGCACCTAGTGAGCGCACTTGCTCTGCGACAACGGATCGAGTGTCAAATGCCGTTACCTTCGCGCCGAGTCGCTTCGCCGTCGCAATCGCCTGAAGACCTGCGACACCGGCCCCGATAATAAATACCTTGGCGGGTTTTAGGGTCCCTGCTGGGGTCATCATCATGGGTAGAATGCGATCTAGTTTGTCCATGGCTTTAGATACCATGACATAGCCCGCTAAGTTAGCTTGAGAGCTTAAGGCATCCATTTTCTGGGAGCGGGTAGTTCGGGGTACCATTTCCATTGAAATTGCACTGATATGACAATCTTGCATGGCCTGTATAAGATCTTTCTCATTAAACGGGTCAAGCCAGCTTATCGAGATGGCACCTTTCTTATACATTTGAATGTCGGTAATGCTCGGTTTGTGAATCCGAGCGATAACATCGGCACTGCTAAACAGTGACTGACGATCAGTGGCAATATTTGCCCCTGCGTCGACATAGTCTGCGTCGCTAAAACCGGCACCAACACCGGCGCCTGTCTCTATAGAGACTTCTGCGCCCAGGTGACATAGCTTTTTAATTGAATCAGGGATTAGTGCCACACGGCGCTCGCCCGGAGCGACCTCGGTGGGTACGGCTATCAGCATGTAAAGTCTCCAACAATATTCGCATACAGTGTTTTTTGTTTTGATCACTGCGCTCAGTAATAAACTATACACATTATTATAAATAAAACAATCATGTTTGTATTTTTATTGATTTGGATATAGAATAAATAGTTATTTGTAAGGCGACATTTTGTCGATTGCGTTTGCTTGTCGGTAAGCTGCACAATGAATCGAATCGTAAACGAGCAATCGTCGTAATCAAAACATACCTAGAATAAGTGGTGAATCTTATGATGTATAAAAATAAGCAGTTCTATTTAAAGGCGCGCCCCGACGGAGTGGTTACCGATAAAGCCGTAACTCAACGCGAACAAATTATAGAGAGCCTAGAAGACGGCGAGATGCTTATCGAAAATCAGTTCATCTCAATCGATCCTGCCATTCGAGGGTGGATGAGCGATGAGCCGAGCTATATGCCGCCTATCGAAATTGGCAGTGTTATCCGCAGTTCTACGGTCGGTAAGGTGGTAGAGAGCCGTCACCAAGATTATCAGATCGGAGATATGGTCTACGGGCTAAGCGGCTGGGAAACCTATAGCGTTTCTAACGGCTTTTTTATGAATAAAATACCTGAAAATAGTCCTTATCCGGTAAATTACTATTTAAGTGTGATGGGCGCGGTGGGCCTAACGGCCTATTTCGCTATTACAGATCGTTCGGGCTTAAAGCCAGGTGAAACCTTGCTAATGAGTGCTGCTGCGGGTGCTGTCGGATCAATTGGTGGCCAAATCGCTAAATTGATGGGTTGCCGAGTTGTAGGTTTGGCTGGTAGCGAAGAAAAATGTAATTGGGTTAAGCATCTCGGCTTTGATGATGTTATCAACTATAAAGAAACCACCGATATGACTGCCGCAATTGCAAAGGCCTGCCCAGAAGGGGTGGATGTATACTTTGATAATGTGGGTGGTGAGATTTTAGATGCTGCGCTACTTAATCTAAACTCCCATGCGCGCGTCCTGTTCTGTGGTTCTATTGCGTCGTATAACGCAACGGAGCCCGTGCCGGGCCCTTATAACTGGTGGCAGATTTTAGCCCGTAGCGCTGAGGTACGAGGCTTTCTTGTCAGCGACTATTTAGATAGATTTCCTGAGGCGGCGCTAACGATCGGTGAGTGGGTTGACGCAGGAAAGATTGAATTCAAAGAAGATGTAGTAAAAGGATTTGATAATTGTGTGACGGCCTTCAATCGTTTATTTGACGGCAGTAATAACGGAAAAATGCTTATCCAAGTGTAGAAAGTTTGTCTTGCTTTGGCGCTGTATTCAGCGCCTTTTTTTTGCCTGCCTATAGCTCGACTTGAATAATACCGTCGTCAGAAACCTTTATAGGATAAGTAGTCAGGGGAATATTGGTCATTTGGCCCATTGGCTTTCCGGTTTCTAGATTGAAGCGAACTCCATGCAAAGGGCAGGAAATAAAGCAATTCCTTATTCTGCCACCTTCTAGCTCTGCGCGCTGGTGAGTGCACATATTTTCTATTGCGTAATAGTCGCCGCCGGAGTTACAAATCAGTATGCTTTTGCCATTGATAACAATGGCTTTATTGCTGTTGTCGTCAAGGTCACTGGCGGGAAAAGTGTTGTGATAGCTAGTCATTTTGTTCACTTTTTATTTGAAAATTAAAGTTGAGTTTAAATACTACTCATATGCCTGGTATTAGAATAGCCCAAAAAAGCTTTAAAAAAGACCGGAGGGGGCTCCGGCCAAGCTTACGGGTATCATGCGTTGAGATATTTATCGATCGTTTGATGGAGGTGGCGAATCCGACTTTCTTGGTAAGACCCTAGGCTTACGGTTCCCTTTTTAGATGCCATCATGCCTTTTTGTACGGCGGGCATATTGCCATCGTCCTGATCAAATACTGGGCCGAGCGCACCTAGCTCTTCTGCCGCGGTGAACGATTGGTCAGCCGCTAGTTTATGCACAGGAACAGAGTCAGGCTTTTTCGATCCTTTGGGGTGACGAAGAAGAATCATGACGTCGAATAGGCAGCTATCGTGATTGTCGCCGTTTGGTATAAAGCGATAAACAATATTGCCATGATAACCAACCCATACTTGGAAGTTGGGGAAGGCGCTGTACAAAATCGCATCTTCGAGTTCGGCCATGGTGGCGTCAGATAAGTCTTCGCCAGAGGCTTCTTCATATATTTTACGGTTGGTTTCCGCAACATACTTGCGGGCTGTGACACCGGCTGGTAGCAGCTGTCCTTCCGACGAGCTAAGTGCCATGCGACCGGACAGTTCCAATATATCGCGCATTACATCTTCTTCAGTTACACCTGAAAGATGTGGGCTCGGTGTCCCCATTGGTGTTACAGAACGGCTGATGTTCTCGCCGAAGGTGTCATACTGGGAGTTTGCATCACCGGTAAATGTTAAGATTTCACGGTGGGTTGCCACAGTATGGAATGACTCCATAAATGCTTCGGCGCCTACCTTCCAGTTGCATTGTACTTCGCGTTGAACATGAACCGCTTTGTAATATTCCTGCAGAGGGAAGCTGCTAAAGTGGTCCGGCATAGGTGCTAAATACTCTTCAAGAGAAATAGCATTTTCGTCGAAGTTGATGAAGACAAACCCGCCCCATGTGTCGACTTTAACTTGGGGGAGGTTCATTTCCTTTTCTTCAAAATGTTTGAAATCCCATTGGCAGGGAATGCCCTGAAATTCGCCGTCTAGACTCCAGGTTGCACCGTGGAAGGGGCATTTGAATTCCTTAACGTGACCATCTTCGTCGCGTAAAATACGGCCGCGATGTAGGCATGAATTGATGAAGCCTTTGATCTCGTTCTCGCTGGTGCGTGTCACAATGACCGATTCGTTAATCACTTCGTAGACGTGGTGGTCACCTACCTCAGGAATATCATCCGCTCGGCAGGCCATTTGCCAAACCTTAGGCCATAATTTTTTCGCTTCTTTGTCATGAAATTCGCGAGAAATCCAGCGTGACATATCAATGTCGTCATCGCCCATATAGTCGCAGGTATTTTCGCGTAGATACGCGGGGACATCGACTTCTTCAAAATCAAGAAGATCTTGGAATGAAGTTCCTTCGCAGCGAACATCGCCGCCTTGTTGCCGTGGTTTGTTGTTTGTAGTCATAGAGTGTGACTCCCAGTTATTATATTATTTGCCGTTATCGTGTAAGAATATTTACGCCACTGAGGCCGGGTGCACCATAAACGTGGGTGTAACCTACCTTCGGTGATCCTGAGACTTGTCGAGCTCCGCCTTCGCCGCGCAGCTGGACACAAATTTCATGTACTTGCCGTAAACCTGATGCGCCTACAGGCTCGCCGTTGGCTAGGCAGCCACCGTCAGTGTTGACCGGCATTGAGCCATTAATTTTGGTTGCGCCTTCACGCAATAGCTTTTCCTGTTCGCCGTGTTCGCAAAATCCATTCTCTGCCATGTGAATGATTTCGGTGCCGCTGTCTGTATCTTGCAACTGCATTACATCGACATCTTTCGGTCCTAATCCGGCGAGTTCGAATGCGGCATTGGACGCGGTGACAGTCGGTGCGTCGGCAACATTCATTGCCTGTGACGGGCTGAATACTTCGAAACTGCCATAGTGGCGTGTGCGCACTGCAGCAGCTTTCAAATAAATAGGTTTCTTTGTATAGCGCTCGGCGATATTGGCGTTACACAAAATCAATGCCGCGCCACCTTCGGCTGGGCTACAAAACATATATTTGCGCAGCGGATCGCTAACCATCATTGAGTTGGCAATTTGCTCGTAAGATAAGGCGTCGCGACGCCATGCGGTTGGCGTGAGCGCGCCGTTTTGGAAGGCCTTTTCTGACACGCGAATTAGTGAGTCACTAGATATGCCATGATCATGCATATAGCGTTGAAATTTCATGGCGAAAAACTGGGTGGTCAACATCATTCCGCTCTCGCCATACCAATCGTCTAGTCCCCAGTCGCTGGGCTTGGGATTGAAGGCGCCACGAGCGTGTTTATCGAAACCGACAACAACGCCAAGATCATATTCACCTGATTTAATTGCTGTATACGCAGCGTGTAGTGAGCTGCCGCCGGTGGCGCAGCCGTTCCAAATGTTGGTGAACTGTAGGCCGGTTAGACCAAGTTCATTGACCAGTGCGTCGGCATTGCCCCCGTCCTGACTACCACCGTAGGCAAACTGCATATCCTTCCAGCTAAGACCTGCATCTGCTAATGCGCTCCGAATCGCGCTGGCGCCCTGTTGTTGCCCCGTTAGTGTTGGTGAGCGGCCAAAGGGGTGTAGGCCAATTCCAATAATGGCGACGTCCATTGTTTTACTCCTCAGCGGGCTTAAAGCTGAACATCATGATTTGTTGTCCGCTTTCATCAGTTCGGAAGGGTTGGACAACTAGATCCAATAGCATGCCAATATAGGGTGCTTTGCCTTCAATCAATTCAAACCTGCTCTCGACGCGAACACCACCGGGCATTTCTACATACCCTACGCCATAGGGTTTAAAGGTCTCTGGTGTTTCGTCGCTAAGGTAAGGCGACTTGGGCATAAAACTTTGAATAGTCCATGTCCAGAGCGTGCCGCGACGTCCGAGAGTGGTTGTCTCGGTTTCTCTTGAGCCGCAAGCTCGGCAATCATTTTGTGCGGGAAAGGCCGCTTCTCCGCAGTGTATGCAGCGGCTGCCTAATAATTCCGGATTTTCTGTGGGCCATGTAAACAGGCCCTCTTTTATCGCGATTTGCTGTGTCATATCCACTCTCACTGATGAATAGCAATGCCAAGGGAGTCGAGCACGGATTCATGCATGGACTCGGACAGAGTAGGGTGGGCAAAAATGGCGTCTGCTAATTCGTGTTCGGTAGCTTCGAGCTGTTGTGCTATGCAAAAGCCTTGAATTTGCTCGGTGACTTCCGCGCCAATCATATGTGCGCCGAGCAATTCACCGCTTGCGGCATCAAAGATGGTTTTAACAAAACCGACGCTCTCGTCAATAGCGAGTGCTTTGCCGTTGGCGTTTAAATTAAAACGGCCAACGCGAATGTCCAGTCCGCTGGATTTTGCCTTCGCTTCAGTAAGTCCGACGCTAGCGATTTGCGGGCGGCAATAGGTGCAGCCAGGAACGCGATCTTTGCGAAGTGGCTTTATATTGGCAAGCCCGGCAATCTTTTCGACGCAGATGACGGCTTCATGGCTGGCTTTGTGCGCTAGCCATGGAGGACCGGCAACATCGCCGATGGCGTATAGGCCAACGATATTCGTTTTGCTAAAAGGATCGGTTTTTATAAAGCCGCGATCAATGTCAGCGTGAATTTCTTCCAAGCCGAGATCTTGAATGTTGCCGCTTATGCCAACGGCTAGAATGACGCGATCGACGGTGATTTTTTCACTGCCATTGGCGGTATTCAATTCAGCGGTAACACTGTTTTGGTGGTGCTCAACGGTATTAACGGTGGTGGCAGTATGAATGCGAATACCGCGTTCGCGGAAGCTTTTAGCTAGTTGCGCTGAAACCTCGCTGTCTTCAACAGGAACAATCTGATTGGCGGCTTCAACTAAGGTTACCTGGCTACCGAGATCATTGTAGAGACTGGCAAATTCAACACCAATTGCGCCTGCGCCGATCACCAGCAAGCGCTCCGGCAGTTCGCTTGGCGTCATTGCTTCTCGGGCGCCCCAGATTAGATTGCCGTCCACTTTAATATTGGGGAGATCCCGAGCGTGTGCACCGGTCGCTAAAATAATATGATCTGCCCGATAGGATTGCTCCCCCTTGTCAGTGCTCACACACAGGGTGAAGGGAGCGGTAACTTTCGCTTTGCCGCGAATGACGGTTACCGCATTTTTACTCATTAAATATTCAATGCCCTGGCTTAAACGCTTAGCTGTGCTGCGGCTGTGGCCAACCAATTTGGCGAGGTCTAATTTGGGTGTGTCGATTTCAAAACCGAAGTGCGCCGCGTGTTTTAGTGTGTTGGCAATGTCAGCGCCGCGAAGCAGCGCTTTGGTTGGGATGCAACCCCAGTTTAGGCACACGCCGCCAAGCTCGGCTTTTTCAACTAAAGCTGTTTTGAAGCCGAGTTGTGCAGCACGTATTGCTGCTACATATCCACCTGGGCCGCCGCCAACTACGATAAGATCGAAATCGTTCATTGTGCCCCCTTATCCCAGCATCGTTGCTGGTTGTTCAAGGAAGCCTTTCAGGCAATGCATAAACTCGGCTGCTAGGGCACCATCGATCACGCGATGATCACTCGCTAATGAGAGCGACATCATGGTTGCAACGGCGAGTTCACCATTGCGCACAACCGGGCGTTGCTCGCCTGCACCAACCGCGAGTATTGCCGCTTGCGGTGGGTTGATAATGGCATCAAAACTTTTAATACCATACATGCCCAAATTGGAAACACAGAAGGTGCCACCTTGGAACTCGTTCGGTGTTAAACGACCAATTTTGGCGCGGGTGGCTAGATCGCGTACTTCACTCGATATAGATAGTAGACCCTTTGTTTCTGCGGCTCTAACAATAGGCGTTATCAGGCCATCATCAATCGCAACGGCAACTGAAATGTCGGCATGAGAAAACTGATGAATGGTATCGCCAGTAAACTGAATATTCATCGCCGGTATTTTTTGCAAGGCGCAGGCACAAGCTTTGACGATAAAGTCGTTAACAGAGACCTTGGCGTGTTTATTGGCCGCATTAATTTGAGCGCGGGTTGCCAGTAGCTCATCAATACAAGCGTCAATGTTTACTCGGAAGTGGGGCGCTGTTTGTTTTGATTCCTGAAGGCGCTTGGCAATGACTTTGCGCATACCAGACATTGCTACTTCGCTAAACTCAGGGGTGTCGTCAATAACCTGAGTGGCGGCCGCAGGCGCGGGCGCATTACGACGGGCTGCGACAGCCTCAACATCTGCCTTACATACGCGGCCTCGGTCACCGCTAGCGCGACAGTCAAGCAAATTTACTTTCAGGGTGGTAGCAAGGCGACGGGCGACTGATGTCGCTTTTACTGCGCCGTCATCGCGGGTGATATTGGCGCTGTCGACACGCGTTGCGGGGCGTTCTACTTGGCCGCCGGCCGCACGTATTGCGGCTTCAATATCCTCCTTGTTTACCCTGTCGTGACTACCGCTAGGGGAGATATTATTCAGGTTTATCTGATACTGTTTGGCTAGCCGTCGCGCGATTACCGTTGCTGCGACTTCGCTATCGTCGCCACCCTCTGAAAGGGCACCCAATGATGAGGCTGGTGTGGGGGCGGGGGCGGCTTGTACTGAGGTGGTTTCAGCTGGACTTTTGTCAGCGGCGACCGGCGTACTTGTCGGGGCGGCCTCGGGTTCTGGCGCCGCTTGTCCTGATAAATTTTGGATAAACGCATTAACGTCTTCATCGCTAACATCGGCGGGCGCAATCACCCCCAGCAATTGTCCAACGTTAAACGTATCACCAGTATTAGCAATAATAGCGCGCAACACACCACTGCTGGCAGCGGTGATTGTGTTAATGATTTTGCTGGTTTCAATATCAACTAAATCGGCTTCTTCGGTGACCTGTTCGCCCACGGCGAAATACCAATTACCGATGACACCCTCTGACATTTCCATACCCCATTTGGGCATGGTAACGGCTGTAATTACTGACATGATCAGGCTCCCAAGACGTCTTTAACGGCACGGATGATGCGCTCAACACTCGGTACGTAGGCGTCTTCCAATACCGGAGAAAATGGCACGGGTGCATGGGGGGCGGTCACTTTACGAATCGGGGCACGCAGGCTCGAAAAGCCTTTCTCAGCCACAATACTTGAAATATCAGCAGCGAGACTGCAGCGCTCATGGGCCTCGTCAACTATCACCAAGCGGCCGGTTATTTCTACACTCTCTAAAATAGATTCTTCGTCGAGAGGAGACACAGTGCGGGGGTCGATAACATCGCAGCTAATACCTTCTTTAGCGAGTTCGTCAGCGGCTTGAATCGCGCGGTGTACCATATTAGAAATCGCGACGATGGTGACATCGGTACCTTCGCGGGGAAAAGCCGCTTCGCCGAAGGGAATGGCATAGGCTTCGTCGGGTACTTCGCACTTTAGGTCATACATGATCTTGTGTTCTAGGAATAGAACCGGATCGTCATCTCTAATGGCTTGAATTAACAGGCCTTTAGCGTCGTAAGCATTACTCGGCATGACTACCTTTAAGCCGGGAATATGGGTCACCACGGGGTGCAGCATACTGGAGTGCTGTGCACCGGCGCGCCAGCCAGCGCCGACAGTGCCGCGAATAACCATTGGCGTGCGCGACTTTCCACCAAACATATAGCGGAACTTTGCAGCTTGGTTAAAAATTTGGTCGAAACAAACGCCGATGAAATCAAAAAACATCAGCTCCGCTACGGGGCGCAAACCGTTGTTTGCCGCGCCTGCAGCGGCGCCAATAATGGCCGATTCGCTGATAGGGGTATCGATTACTCGTTCGCGGCCAAATTCGGGCATTAGGCCTTTTGTTACGCCAAAAACGCCGCCGTAGGCGTCGTCTTGTCCCTCGCAGCCCGCGCCACCGGAGACTTCTTCGCCAAGGACGATAACGCGTGGGTCGCGGCGCATTTCTTGCCGAAGTGCATCGTTAATGGCTTCGCGATAGGTCTTAATTGAGCTTGGGCCTTTTATCTTATTAGTCATGCTTAATTCCTAATTGAAATTCTTAGTAAGAGCAGTAAACGTCAGCCATGAGATCAGTCTCAGGGTCAGGGTTGGGTGCCGCGAGGCCCTCTTTCACTGCGGTTTCAATCAGCGCAATCACTTCGGTATCGATTGCGTCCATTTCTTCAGCCTTTAACCAGCCTTCCTTGATCACGCGATCTCGGAATATCTTTATGCAGTCGCGGTTTTTCTTGGCGAGTTTGATTTCGTCTTTGCCACGATATAGTTGTGGATCGCCGATAAAGTGACCGTCAAATCGAACGGTTTCCGCTTCGATGGCAAACGGGCCTTTGCCATCGCGGGCGTGGGCTATTGCGCGCTTACAGACTTCATAGGTTGCAAAGAAATCGGTGCCATCGACATATTCTGATGGCATACCGAAGGCGCGGTTTCGGTCGGCTAAACTATCGCAGCCAAGTGCATAGTTCGCGCCGGTGCCTTCGCCGTAGCCGTTATTTTCAAACATAAATACATGGGGAAGTTTTAGGACAACCGCGAAGTTTAAAGACTCTAAAACAGTACCCTGGTTGGCGCTGCCGTCGCCGCCAAATGACATGGCGATATCTTTAGTGCCCAAGGTCTTGGAAGCTAACGCCGCGCCATTACACAGCGGCTGGCCACCGCCAACAATAGCGTTGGCGCCGATCATACCTTTGTCAAAGTCGGCTATGTGCATGGAGCCGCCTTTGCCTTTGCAGAGGCCTGTGGCTTTGCCCATGATTTCTTTCATCATACCAATGACGTCACAACCCTTGGCTATGGAGTGCCCGTGGCCGCGGTGGGTACTGCCGATAATGTCGGTATCGCTGAGATCTATGCATGATGCGACTGCGATTGATTCTTGGCCGTTTGATGCGTGAACAAAGCCGGGAACATTTCCGGCTTCGAACTCTTTAATGCAGCGTTCTTCAAAAATTCTAATGGTTTTCATCGTGCGGTAGGCACGCAGTAAAAATGCGGAATCATATGGCATAAAACTGCCCCTTATTACTGGTTATTTATAGGCTGATTCAAGCTTACACCAAATAATTTAAAAAACAAGCAGGTTTGTTTGATTGTTTAATATGTCGTAATATCTATACAAGCGCGTGTCTGTTATTGTAAATTGTCGCAGTAATTTATTGGCTCGCATGACTTTGTGTAAGCGGTGAAAGGAATAGATAATGGCAAGAACATCATCCAAGGAGGTCGCTGCTAAAGCGCCGAAGAGAGAGGCGGGTTGGCAAGCAGAAAAAAGTGCCATGACGCGGACGGCAATTTTAGATGCGGCGATGACCTGTTTTATAGAAATTGGATATGCGAATACAACGACGGCCCTTATTGCTAACCATGCAGGGGTGTCGAGGGGGGCGATGATGCATCATTTCCCCTCCAGAATGTCGGTGATGAAAGCAGTAATTGCCTACCTTCATGAGTTGCGTCTGAAAGAGTATATGGAGTTAATGGCAGACATCGACATGCCGGACGCCCAGTTAACTAATAAGGACATTCGTAACTCGGTAGAGATGGCCTGGAACTACGTCAATATGCCATCCTTTATCGCTTATCAAGAGCTGTTAGGGGCGTCGCGCACCGACCCTGAATTAAAGGCGGTGATGGAGCCGGTCGAAAAGGATTTTGAGAAGCAGTTTTTACAAATGGCTAAGTCAGTATTTCCGCACTGGCAAAAATTGCCTGCCTTAGAGCCTGCGCATGATTTGGTGCAGTTTCTTATGAAAGGGATGGCATTGAGTCAGATGTCTACGCGTCGTAATGCCCGAGTCAAAAAAGTTATCGATTATCTGGCTCTAATTCTGATGGAAATTTATGACGAATCAATAGAGTCTCGATTGGGTGAAGAATCCGCCAAGTAGAGCTAAACAGCAAGCATAAAAAAGGCCGCATTTGCGGCCTTTTTTATGCTTGCTGTATTTGTTTAACCCAGGCCTATATCGCCCTGGCTAAAAATGGTGCGTAGTGTACGTTTGCTAATACGCCAGCCGGAATCCGACAAGGCGAGTTCGTCAGTATACTCACCCCAAATGGTCAAAAGCTGTCCTTCATAGCCACCTTTTCCTAGATGAATAGCTTGTAGGTAGCAGGTCGCAGTCGCGGTCGAGCCATTTAACTTTACGCGGATATTGCTAAGCATGTGCTGGGTTTCAATGCACTGCTCCAATACGCCGCAGACCAACTCCTTTACTTCCTTCGGCCCCTTGCATTCACCGATACCAACATACTCGACCTTTGCGTCGGCTGAGAATATGTTGTCTAACAAATCATATTCCTTTGTATCTAATGCGGTGGCATATTCTAATATTATATTTTCGATTTCACGTATTTGTATCTGTTGATTTGTATCGATCATAATATTGACCTATATTTTATTGGAGATATAGAATCGCGCGCCTAACAGTATTTTCAGCGCGCTGAGAAATAAGAAAAATGAAAATCACTGTGCGACTAGGCAGCCATCTACCACCAATTCTGAGCCGGAAACGTAGCTAGATTCATCTGAGGCGAGGAAAAGTACGCAGTTCGCAACCTCTTCCGGTGTGCCCATTCTGCCCATTGGAATAGTGTCTACCAAAATATCGAAATGCGCCGGATTGTCGCGTTTGGCATCTTCCTGAATGTTTGTCAGTATCATGCCGGGGTGCACAGAGTTGCAGCGAATATTGTGGCGAGCATTTTCGAGTGCAACAGTTTTAGTAAGAAGACGCACGCCACCTTTACTTACGCCATAAGCACCAGTGCCAGGCATACCGACTAAGCCTGCTATCGAGGACATATTGACGATAGAGCCGCCGCCAGTCTTGCGCATTGCTTTAATTGCTTCTCGGCAGCCAATAAACACGCTGGTCATATTGATGTCCATTTGAAGCTTGTATTCATCTAAGGTCATTACATCAACATTTCTCAATACCGCGATGCCGGCATTGTTGACGAGAATATCTATTTTTCCGAACCTGTTCTCAACAGCTGTAATCGTGTCGATCCAACCTTGCTCAGATGTCACGTTTTGAGTTAGGCATATCGCCTCAGCGCCGAGCTCTTTGACCTCCGCTAACGTTGACTCTAAGCCTTCGGCATTGATATCGGTAAGTACTAGTTTGGCGCCTTCTTTAGCAAAGGCGAGGGCTATCGAGCGGCCCAGTCCGGGTTTTGATGCGGCGCCGGTGATTAGTGCAACTTTGTTATGTAAGCGAGTCATCGTAATTCCTTATTAGCTTATTGGTTGGTATATGCAGCGCCTTTTATAGACGTAATTGTTTAATTGAGTTTAGCTGTCGATTTTTACTGCAAATCGTGTATCCTAAATTAAAAACAATGCTGACTGTTTTATATTGAGCCAAAAGGTATGTATTGGCAACTATCCAGTGACGATATTTTTCAGTGCCGCTTTGCTTTCGATACCATCAACAATAAATAATGAGTCGCTTTATGAAAAAAATTCAAAAAGTTGTTTTATCTAGTCGTCCAGACGGTGTTTTAAATCCCAATAATTTTCAATTAGTTGAGTCTGACTGTCCCTCGGTGGGTGAGGGGCAATTCCTGATCAAAAACAGATACTTATCGTTGGATGCGGGATTTCGCCAATGGATGAACGAAGGCGCGTCAGATAACTATTTGTCTGCAATGCCACTCGGTGAAGCGGTACAAAGTATTGTGTTAGGGGAGGTTGTGGAGTCACGACATTCTGACTATCCAGTAGGTGTCCATGTAGTAGGTAGGACTGCTTGGGAAACCTATAGCATCGCTGACGGTAGCGACCTAATGACTATCATCGACGTGGAAAACGGAGTTTCCGCAGAGCATCATTTAAGTGTGTTGGGCCCTTCGGGAATGACCGCCTATTTTGGCTTAACAGATATCGGCGCAGCGAAAGCAGGAGATACGGTTGTTGTTAGCGCTGCCGCGGGTGGTGTTGGTAGCTTAGTTGGGCAAATGGCAAAGATCTTAGGGTGCCGAACAATTGGTATTAGTAGTTCTGACAAAAAGTGTCAGTGGTTGAGCGAAGAATTACAGTACGACCAAGTTATTAACTATAAATCCGCTCCCGGCTTAGAGCAAAGTCTCAAGGCGCTTGCTCCGGATGGGGTCGATGTTTACTTCGATAATGTAGGCGGTGAGATGTTAGATACGGTACTTCAAAATTTGGCATTGAAAGCACGGATAGTCTTGTGTGGTGCTATATCCCAATATGACGTTGACAGTCACTCTGGAGTGCGAAATATGTGGGAGCTTATTACTAAGCGTGCTCGGGCTGAGGGCTTTATGTTCTCTGACTATGTGGATGACTATGAGGAAGCGGCTAAGGTGATTAGTCAGTGGGTGGCTGATGGGAAATTAAATGCCCCGGTTAGTGTTACTGATGGTATATCGACCACTGCTGCGGCCTTCTGCGATATGTTGACGGGTAAAAATCTAGGAAAGAGCTTGGTTAAGCTTTGCTAACCATGTAATCGTTACCATAATAGGCGCATAATTAATAAAAACAATTAAGTTGGTTTTTTTGTTATTCGGTGGTATTTTATGAATTATCACGTTTTGCTTGTGCCAGCTCCTAGCTAAAAACGGGTCAGCGCGAATAACTAATATTAATAAAGAAGTATGCCATTAGAGGATTGACTATGAATAACAACTTCCTAATTACGCCACTTGCCTTCGCAATTGGGACTACACTTCTTCTCCCAGGGTTTACACATGCTCAGGAAAATACCGCTCGTGGTGGCTTAGAGGAAGTGCTGGTTACTGCCCGTAAACGAGAGGAGACTTTACAAGACGCTCCTGTTGCGGTTAGTGCGATTTCCCAAGAGAGAATTGAGAAGTTCGATGTCACTAGCTTAGAGCGAATCGCGGCGCTATCTCCCCAGTTCTTTGTGGGGCGCTCATCCAACGGTTCGGGTGCCCAAATGACGCTGCGTGGTATTGGCTCAAGTTCAACGAGTATCGGCATTGAGCAATCCGTTGCAGTTGTCCTAGACGGTGTTTATTACGGCCAAGGTCGTGTCCTTAACGAGGGTATGTTTGACCTGGCACAAATTGAGTTATTGAAAGGCCCGCAAGCGCTATTCTTTGGTAAGAACGCAACAGCGGGTGTGGTGTCGATTACCTCTGCTAAGCCAACAGATGAATTTGAGGCGATTGTTCGCGCTGGCTACGAATTTGAAGCTGAACAATATCGCTTAGAAGGTATTGTATCCGGTCCCATTAGCGATACCGTAAAAGCGCGCTTCTCTATTCGGCACAGTGAAATGGACGGTGGCTACTTTAGCAACCAGTCTAAAGAGCAGCCATATACGACGTTTGATGTTGCTGACGGAAGTTCAACTACTTACACCTCACCTGCAGATAACCGCGACGCGCCGGGCGAAGAAGAAACCTTGGCGAGGTTGACTGTTGCTGTAGATCCCAATGATCAGTTGGCAATGATGTTTACTGCGTCGACAACTAAATCTGAAGTTGATAATTCGTCGTGGAACTACACTGCCTTCAACTGCCCAGGTGGTCAGGGTGGGATCAACCCAGACCTACAGTGTGGTGATAATTTCGTTATTACACAGAATCGTATGCCCTCTGTGTTGGCTAATAGCTTACCCTACGCGCGTAGCAATGGTGACCTGTTTAATGAATATGAATCATATTCATTAACAGCAAATGTTGAGTATAGCTTTGAACGATTTACTCTTACGTCACTAACAAATTTTCAAGATAATCAAAATACCTTTGGTTTATCGGGTGATTTTCAATCTTTTCCAACAGCAGCTTTTGCTACCGAGAAAAACACCTGGGAAGCCTTTTCTGAAGAGCTTCGTCTAACATCTGAATTTGATGGCGCGCTTAATTTCATGCTTGGTATTTTATATCAAAAAACCGAGCGTAAATTTGATCAGTACGTTTCATTGAGCGGATTGATGGATAGTAGCGTATCGGACCCATCTCTTGTTTATGTTGGTAGTCAGAAGAAAAGCTTCACCGATGGGGAAACTATTTCACCTTTCTTCCAAGTGAACTATGAATTTACCGATCGCGTTGAGCTGAGTGTAGGTGCACGTTATACCGAAGAAACCAAAGACTCTGAATTTGTTCACCCATACAATAATTCGGGTTTAGGTGGAATCTGGCGGACAAACGAAATTGCGCGCGGTGATCAAAGCTTCGAGGAATTGTCTCCGGAAGCGACGTTGAGCTGGCAGGTTCTCGATGATGCCCTCGCGTATATTTCGTATAAAACAGCCTATAAGTCTGGTGGTTTCTCTAACAGTGGTATTTACTCCGCCGACTTTATGGGTGGTTCGGAATCTGACTTCCTGTTTGAACCCGAAACCGCGGCCGGCTTCGAGGCGGGTTTGAAATCAACATTGCTTGATAACCAATTGCGCTTGAATTTGGCGGTGTACGATTTCGAATACGATGATTTGCAAGTTGACTTCTTTAACTCGCCAACCTTCGCATTTATTACGCTGAACGCGGGTACCGCGAAAACCAGAGGTATTGAAGTAGACGCGGAGTTTGCGCCAATGTCTGTTCCGGGCTTGTCGGTGCGCGGCTCCTTGGCGTACAACAATGCCGAGTACGCTAATTTTATTGCACCCTGCTGGGCTGGCCAAACTGCAGCGCAAGGATGTACCAGTACGGTTCCAGGCACTAACGGAACACCTGGTCAGGATATTAGCGGTGAATCAACAGCGATGGCGCCAGAGTTATCCGCGTCCTTCGGCGTAAGCTATAGTAACTATCTGCAAAACGGATGGGAGTATGGCATAGCGGTAGATGGCATTTACTCTGATGATTACAACGCGTCAGGTTTTGCTAACCCACATGCAATGAGAGATAGCTATACCACCTTGAACACGAGTATTTCCCTCGCCGGTGAAGGTCGTAAGTGGGAGGTTCAGCTGTTAGGTAAGAACTTGACTGACGAACATATTGTCTCTGGTGTTGTAGACGGCCCAAGTACTCCCGCAGCAGGTGGTGAATATGCAGATCAAATGGGTTTCACATCTTTGCCTAGAACCATAGCGCTCCAATTGACCTACCGGTTTGATTGAAGGTAATTATGCTACAGCCTGCCCGATTTTCCGGGTGGGCGGTTTTTTTGCTTAAGATGTAGCTGATTCCATGCATGCATAAAAATGAGTTTTGCGAGAGTCATCAACAATAAAGCGATAAAAATCAAGCTCAGTAATTGCCATTCCAAATAATAAATTCGCACCATAAACATCTGAATTACGAAGTCTGTAGAAAAATATTGGAGCTATTCTCATGGGAAAACTGCAGGGCAAAATCGCCTCTATCATAGGCGCCGCCGGTATAGACAATATGGGGCAGGTCATCGCTCGTCGATTTGCTGAAGAGGGAGCTACCGTTGTCGTATCCGGGCGTAACCAAGATAATCTGAAAGCCTTAGCTAAAGAAATCAATGGTGACTGGGTCTATTGTGATCTGTGTGACAAATCATCTATAGAAACGATGTTTAATACTATTGTTGAACGTCATGGCCGTGTTGATATCGCTCTGAACTGCACAGGCTGGGGATTGCTGGTGCCCTTCACTGAGAACTCTGAGGAAGACTTAGACCGGATCATTGATTTACAGTTTAAAGGCCCCTTCCTGTGGCTACAAAAATTGCTTCATGTCATGGATGCAACAGGCGGTTCTATTATACAAATTTCATCGGCAACGGCGACTATTATGCTCGATGACCATGCTGCCTATATGGGCACAAAGGCCGGGATAGATCATGTGGTGCGCTGCGTGGCGAATCAGTATGGGGAAAAGGGTATCCGCGCCAATAGTATTTCACCTGGTTTAACGGATACGCCGATGACATCTGATGCTATGCAAAGCGGCGCGTTGGTAGAAACCTTCCGTAAATGCTATCCGCTTGGCCGCGTTGGTACCAGCGAGGATATTGCTGCTGCAGCAGTGTTCTTGGCTTCAGACGAATGCTTTATGACGGGGCAAAATATGCAGGTTAATGGCGGCCTCACCTTGCGCCGAAACCCGCTGGGGACTGATATCTTTGATGCAATGGTTGCGGCGGGCGAAGTTTAAGGGACCTATTTTTAGTCACAATAATCTTTAAATAATGGTCCGAGAATGAAGGGGTTCGTATGAGATTAATTGATAAAGTTGTATTAATTACTGGCGCTGCAGGTGAGGTAGGTAAAGCTGCGGTTCAGCGATTTCTAAAAGAAGGCGCGAAGGTCATGATGGCAGACTGGGATGTAGATAGTTTATCTACCTTTTCTCAGACCTTGACCGGCGAGTTTGCGTATATAAAGGCTGATGTAAGCTCCGAGCAGGACAACCTTAATATGGTTGAAGCCACCTTAAAGCGATTCGGCCGTCTAGATGTTTTCGTTGCCAATGCTGGAATAGAGGGGAAGATTTCCTCGATCGACGGTTGTTCGTTTGACGATTTTCAGCGTGTGATGTCGATCAATGTGAGCGGTGTCTGGCTAGGTTTAAAAGCTGTCCTGTCGGCAATGAAGGAGCAGGGGGGGAGCATTATAATCACTTCCTCCGGAGCCGGTGTTCAGGGTAGTCCAAATATGATGCCTTACAATACCAGCAAACACGCCGTCATTGGTTTAATGCGCTGTGCTGCCAAGGAATTTGCGCCGTTTAATATCCGTGTGAATACCGTTAATCCGGGGGCATTAGATACCAGAATGATGCGTTCAATAGAAGATGGTTATGCACCCGGTAATAGTGGTGTATTCAAAGATCAAATTGAGAAAGTAACACCGTTGGGGCGCTACGGTAGACCAGATGAAATTAGTGGCATGATGTTGTTTTTGGCAAGTGAAGATTCTAGTTACTGTACCGGTGGTGTCTACATGGTTGACGGCGGTAATTCCTGCTAACGAGGTAAGTCATGTTCGATTTTAAAAGTAAGATTGTATTTATTACCGGAGCGGGTGCGGGTTTAGGCTTGGGCTGCGCGATAGGATTTGCAAAGGCTGGAGCGAAGATTGCCGTTGCTGACTTGTCTGAGAAGGCCGTTGCTTCTGCGATAGCGGAGCTCACCGCCTTAGGTGCTGACACCTTGGCTTTACATGGTGATGTGAGTAAGGCGTCAGATGTGCAGTCAATGATCGATCAAACCGTTGCGACATGGGGGCGGATCGATGTGGCGGTAAATAATGCCGGCATTTCTGCGCCGATTCGCGCCGTCGCAGAAACCCTTGAAGAAGACTATGACCGTGTCATGGGCGTCAATCTAAAGGGAGTCTGGTTGTGTATGAGAGCCGAGTTGCAGGTCATGCTGAAACAGAACAGCGGTTGTATTGTGAATATGGCGTCTGCGCTTTCTCAGCGTGTTTATCCCGGTGCATCGTTTTATGTGACAAGCAAATTCGCGGTAGCGGGCATGACGAGAACAGCAGCGGTTGAATATGCAAATACGCCTATTCGAATCAATGCAGTGTGCCCGGGAAATGTCGCGACGCCGCTGGTGTTGAGCACAGTAGATGATCTTGATTCACTCGCGTCTTTACATGCGATGAAGCGTCTTGGCACGCCCGAAGAAGTGGCAAATGCGGTGATGTATCTTGCCTCGGATTTGTCGTCATTTAACACCGGAACTCTATTACCTGTAGATGGTGGCTGGACGGCGCAGTAGGGAGGTTTGAATGCGGTTCGCAAATAAAACGGCTTTAGTAAGCGGTGGTGCCGACGGAATCGGCGCGGGTATTGTGCTTCGTTTAGCCCAAGAGGGCGCGCGGGTTTATGTTGGTGATATTGATATCTCGAAGGGGGAAGCGCTGGCAGCAAAAAACGCGAATATCCATTTTGTGCATCTTGATGTTTGCGACAATGAACAATGGCTGACCACAATGGCAAAGATTGACGCTGAGTCGTCGGGTTTAGATATTCTGATTCAAAGTGCAGGTATCTCTCGTCCCGGTAGTATTGAGGATGTGGATATAGAAGAGTGGCGCGCCCATATGCGCGTGCACGGAGAGGGCGCGTTTCTAGGCTGTAAGTATGCTATTGCCAGTATGAAAAAGTCCGGCGGTGGTTCGATAGTGAATATCTCGTCCGTCGAAAGTATTCGGCCAGGCCCGTTATTTACCTGCTATGGTGCGGCCAAGGCCGCACAAGATGCGGTGACTAAAACTGTGGCCCTGCATTGTGGCGAGATGGCATACAATATTCGGTGTAACTCTGTTCATCCTGCGGCGACCTATACGCCACTGTTGCAACAGTATCTGCAGAGCGCTGACGATCCAGAGGCATTGGAAGGTATTTACGCGGGTATGCAGCCCCTGAATCGTATCGCAACGGTAGATGAAGTAGCTAGTGCCTGTCTGTTTTTAGCATCCGATGAGTCTAGCTTTATGACCGGCCACCAAATGTATGTTGATGGCGGCGTGTTAGCGAAACCTTACCCTTCTGGGCAGGGGGCGTAGTAATTTTGCATTAATATAACGCTGAGTATTGCCAACAATACTCAGTGTTCCGTGTTAGCTAAAAAGCCGATCCGGCGCATCTTTATCAATAATTTCCTGTAATTCAAAAACATTGCCATCTGGATCGCGGCCATAGGTTGCTTTTACCGCGCCGAAATCTTGGGGTGGTACATGAAACTCGATGCCGGCCGCCGTTAATCTGGCGTATTCTTTTTCTATTTCTGTCACATCAAAGCACATGTGGGTCAGTCCCGGTTTGCTTACTGGTCGCCGGGTAAGTTCGTCAGTGGCAGTTGGCTCCGAGAACTCAAAGATTTCTATGCATAGATTTTTACCGCGCAGCATAACCTGTCTCGCTGCGCAGTCAGGTAGATCCAGTACGCCATTGATAACTTCGGTACCTAGTGACCATTGGGTGTCTGAAACCTGTTTGAACCCCATTAAGTCACGGTAAAAACCAAGTATACGTTCGAGGTTCGGTGTTGAAATGGCAATGTGGTGGGCACCCTGAATCATGATTGACTCCCGCTGAGATATTTGTCTAATGTCATATGAAGCTGGCGAATTCGGACTTCCTGATAGTTTCCCAGGGTTTCGCCTTTTTTAAGCGATGATTTAAAGCCCTTTTGTTGGCTGAGAAGATTGCCGGTGTCCTGGTCGTAGATCGTTGCCAAACCGGGATCGAAGCCAGGTACCTCGTGAAATGACTGGCGCTCGTCTAGCTCAAATGGTTCTGCTGGGTCAGGAACCTTACCTGAGTCGGGTAGTGGTTGTAGGTAGAGTAGATCAAATATTGTGTTGTCGGGGTTGTTGCCGTCAGGTCGGAAACGATAAACCATGGGGAACAGTAAAGACGGAAAAAAACAGGTATTCGGAAATACTGAATACTCGATAGCGTCTATTGTTTCACTTACGCTTAAGTGCGAGAAATCACGGTCGTAGGCTTCGCCTAGTACCGTTTGCATATGTTCTGAAAACACGCTCCGCGCGGTATCGCCCGGTGCTACGACAAGGTTGTGTTGCTGTGATTGGGCGCCTTCCACAACGGATTCTGCAAAAAGTGCATCAAGTATTCCCTGCTGATCAGGTTGTGACTCGAGGTGTGGGCTGGGGTAGCCCACTAAATGGACGAAACGCGATACATGGTCACCGTAAGTGTCATACTGTGTATTGGCGTCGCCTACCGTAGAAATACCCTGTGGGTGCGTTTCTAGTACGTGATACGACTCTAGGAATGCCTCAATGCAGGCCTTCCAGTTAGCGGGTAATCTTTTCCGCACGTACATGGCGGTAAATTTATTTTTAAAATCCCAGTTACGAAAATGCTCCGGCAGCACGTTTAAGTACTCTGATAGCGGCTGCGCATCTTGATCGAAGTTGATGAAAACAAAGCCATTCCAGCATTCAAGTTTTAATTGCGGCAGGGAAAATTCGTCTTCATTTATATGTGGGAAATCCCACTGGCATGGAATGTCGGTAATTTTACCCTCCAAAGACCACGTGAAGCCATGAAATGGGCAGCGGAGTTCTTTGCTGCGGCCACAGCTGTCTGAGGGCTTTAATTGCGTTCCTCTATGCAGGCAGGCATTGGCATATGCCCTGATGCCATCGTTGGCTGTGCGGACAATAAGTACTGACTTATCGATAATGTCATATACGGTATAGTCCCCGACCTCTGGGATATCTTCCTCTCGACATGCCCACTGCCAGACTTTCGTCCACATAGAATCCTGTTCTTGTTTAAAAAATGCTGGATCGGTGTAACGACTAAAAGGGATGTCTTTATCACCTAAAAATATATAGGACTCTTCGATTAGATGATTTTCGGCATGATCCTTATCACTTTGGATAATGTCTCGTGTAGACGGCCCAGGGCAGCGGGCCTCGCCGGGGCTCAGTATCTTTGTTGAATTAGAGGTTGAAGTGGTCATAAGGGAAACTCCGCTAAAGCGCATTAATTTTTCTTATTGAGATAAATTTGTAAAAGTCTGTTTATTTTTGGCCTTTGTTGGGTATACTTACTCACTCTACAATAAAAAACAAGTATGTTCGTTTTTTATATGTGGTTATAAATCTAATAATATTTATGCCGTTTGGAGTGGAAATGACGTTTTTCAAATTTACGAAGAAATCCTCAACCTTGTCCGTTCGCCGGCTTGTCTGCAATGCTGCAGGTGCAAGCGTCTTACTGTGTGCAACTAATGCCAGTGCTCAGAGCGAAAATATTAGAAATACAATCGAAGAGGTTCTGGTCACGGCTCAGAAAAAAGAGGAGAGCCTTCAGGAATCGCCTGTCGCGGTAACGGCATTAACTGGTAATAATCTAGAGCGTCAATTTGCCTTAGATTTAAAAGATATAAGCGGTACCGTTCCTAGCTTAGTTGTAACGAGTGTTGTTAATTCGGGCATGACCGCTGCTATTAGTATTCGCGGCATTGGTGTTCAAGAGGCCGACGGCTTTATTGACCCCTCTGTAGGTGTTGTTGTAGATGGCGTCTATCAGGGTAGTAATACTACGGCGTTGTTAGACTTATTCGATATTGAACAGCTGGAAATATTACGTGGGCCACAAGGTACCTTATTCGGTGCTAACACTATCGGTGGTGTTGTTAATGTCACTACAAAAAAGCCAGAGCCTGAGTTTGGCGGCACGGCAAAGATTAGTACCGGAAATTACGGCCGTCGAGATGCCGCATTAGCAATTAACATACCTCTGGTAGACGATGTTCTACTGAGCAAGATAGCAGTGATGCAAAAGACGTTTGATGGCTTTTACACTGATGTTCAAAATGGTGCTGATCGAGGTGGACAAGATGTCCTTTCTGCGCGCGCCTACTTGTCATATATCGGCGCCGAAAACTTTGATGCCAATTTACAGTTTGAATACGGCCGGGGGCGCAATGGCTCGCCTGTTGTAATGAATTACGCCACCTCAAATATGGCGCTGTACGTACCCAATTACTCTAAATCATTATCTGATAAAGAGGATTATCGAACTGCTGTTCAGGTAGAGGATGCTTCTGATTACGATATTGGTGGCGTAACACTGACCATGAACTGGGACTTCGAAAACACGATTTTAACCTCTATTACCAACTATCGTGATTTTGAACTCGATGAGTGGACTGACCAGGATGGCTCTCCCGAGTCCTTATTCGACACTCATCGTGTAACGAATAATCGTCAGATGTCGCAGGAATTACGTGCAAATACAAATGTTACCGACCGATTTGAGTTAACAACGGGATTCTATTACTTCTTCCAAAACTGGCAGCTGGATTCCTTCTCAGATCTTACAGCGTTTGACGCGGCATTGCCTGAATATGAGACGTTTATTTATCCAGATCAAGATGACGAGTCATACTCTTTTTTTACGCAGGGTTATTATGATTTAACCGGCAGCGTTCGCTTGCAGTTAGGGCTTCGCTACACCTATCAAGAAAAAGAACTCTATGTTTTGAATCAGACCGGATCGTCCGGCGCTATTGTTGCTGAGACGCCAGCCGAGGGTAAAGACCACTGGGAAAATATAGGTTGGCGATTAGGTTTTGACTGGCAGATAAATGACGATGCGATGCTATACGCGTATCAAGCCCGCGGTTTTAAGTCAGGTGGTTTCAATGCGCGTATTAGTTTCCCTGAAGATATTGGCCCCTACGATCCGGAAATCGTTGATACCTGGGAAGTCGGCGCCAAGACAGATTGGTTAGATGGCAAGCTCAGAGCCAATATGGCAGTTTTCTACAATGATTATAAAGATCTACAGGTTGACCAACTAAACTACGTTGGAGCAAATGTAGTGACCCGTGTAGAGAACGCGGCAGAAGCGGTTATACAGGGTGCGGAACTTGAGTTAGTTGCTGTGCCTCTCCCAGGTCTTACTTTTAATACGACATTCAGTTACCTAGATGCCGAGTATCAAGATTTCTTTTTTGATGTCGATGCTGATCCATCTAATGGCCAGGAAGATGCAAGTGGTTTGTCGCTTCGAAACGCCCCTGAGGTACAGGCTTCTGTGGGTGCGGCGTACGACTTCAACGTCGGCGCAGGATATAGCACGGTTAATATAGTGGCGACGTATACAGATGAACGCGACACAGATACCCGCAATCACCCAGTAGGACGTGTTGAAGAGTTGGTATTGTACAACGCAAGTGTGCGATGGACAGATAACTCCGAAACATGGTCGATAGCCTTTCAAGGAAAAAACCTGACAGATGAAAAATATATTGCATCGGGTTTTCATGCGCCGGGTGTAATGAACTTTGCGTCTTATGGTGCACGTCGTACTTTCGCGGCTGAATTAAGCTACAACTTTTAGGGGGTGTTGATTTTGCGGGAGATCATAACGCGGTAATTGACACGGTAAAGGCGAATATTTCGTAGATTCGTTGCGTTTAAATGCCAATAAATTACGGGTCTTCTCTCCGTTTCGGGTGGGATAACGGCCGCTCTTTCAAGCTATTAATTAACAGCAGGTTTGTACATGAAGAACACCCAATGGATATTGCGTAGCCGCCCGGCAGGAGAAGTCGGAGAAGATAATTTTACTCTCCGCGAAGAGGATATACCTTCAATTTCCGAAGGTGAGTTTCTTGTCGAAGTTAAATACCTTTCCGTTGATCCTTCGCAGCGAGGTTGGTTAAACGACGTGCCTAGCTACGTACCTCCGGTCGCGATAGGCGAGGTTATGCGCGCTACAGGTGTTGGTTATGTTGTCGAGTCAAAGCACGCTGATTTTAGCGCCGGCGATGTCGTTGAAGGCGGTGTGGGTTGGCAAACATACGCTGTATGTAACGGCAATGAGGTGTTTCCTGTTCGTAAAGTGAATTCTTCATACCCACTCTCTTATTCGTTGCATGTTCTCGGTTTAACTGGGTTAACCGCGTACTTCGGTATCCATAGCGTTGCTCAAGTGAATCCGGGTGAAGTCGTCGTTGTATCGGGTGCTGGTGGTGCTACGGGATCGGTTGCTGGGCAATTGGCAAAGCTGCGTGGTGCTCGTGTAATTGGTATTGCAGGTGGTGCAGAAAAATGCCGGTGGTTGGTCGATGAATTAGGTTTTTCTGCTGCAATTGATTATAAAAATGAGTCTGTAGCGGAGGGGCTCAAGCGGCTTTGTAAAAATGATATAGATGTCTTTTTCGATAATGTCGGTGGGCCAATTTTAGATGATGTGTTGCTTAATCTAAAAGTGGGTGGGCGAATTATATTGTGCGGCGGTATTTCGAGCGGATATGACAAAGCCGATTTGCCGCCCGGTCCCAAAAACTACATGCAGCTTGTTATTCGTCGCGCCGTTATGCAAGGCTTTCTGGTCTTGGATTACGTAGATGAATTTCCTTCTGCTATGAAAGAGATTGGTGCCTTGCTTGATAGCGGAGACCTTATATTTCGCGAGTCATGCATGGATGGTATTGCCTCATGCCCCGCGGCATTGAAAGGGCTATTTCGCGGTGAAAATATTGGTAAGCAGTTAGTTCGTGTGTGATTTAGATAAATGGCAATGGGTGTTCCAATGACAGTTGAACAGTGTAAAAGTGTTCGTGATTTCAAAAGTCTCGCGGTTAGAGCCGAACAAAAGGCTGCGGAGTGTGGTGAAGATGTTGCCATTTTCCTGGAGCACGACGCGCCCATTACCTATGGCGCTATTTTCGCAGAAGCTATGGCACTCGCTGCGGGTTTACACCGGTTAGGGTTGGGGAAAGGCGATGTTGTTAGTTTTCAATTACCGAACTGGAGAGAAACTGTCGCGATAGATATAGCCTGTTGCTGGTTGGGTATTGTGCTGAATCCCATTGTTCCAATTTACCGATCTAACGAAGTGCAGCATATTCTTGAAGACTGTGGCGCTAAAGCGATATTTATACCCGAAAATTATCGAAATTTTGATTATCGCGAAATGATTGCTGAGATGAGGCAGTCACTGCCGTTGCTAGAGCATGTCATTCTTGTTCGTCCGGCGAATGGAAGTCCGGTTGATAATGTTAGTTATGCATCGCTAGTAGAGGATGTTGGAAATAGGCCATCTCCGAATGTGCCCGAGCAAGCTCCAATTCTGCCGGATGACATCAAGTTAATTATGTATACCTCGGGCACAACTGGCCGAGCCAAGGCGGTGCATCACAGCCACAGTTCATTGGCGCATGCCATCTTTAATGGCGTAGATGGTTGGCAGCTAGGTGTCGACGATATTATGTTGATGCCTTCACCGGTAACCCATATTACGGGTTACGCCAATGGTATCGAGCTTCCGTTTGTAAGTAGCGCGAAAGCGGCGTTTATGGAACGCTGGAACGTTGATGACGCGATGAGTTACATCACTCGAATTAATGCAACATTCTGCGTGAGTGCAACACCCTTTCTACAAGAGCTAGTTGAAAAAGCCAAAACTACTCAGCAGCGCTTGCCTAGCCTGCGTGGTTTCGCGTGTGGCGGTGCAGCAGTGCCGCCTAGTTTAATCACTGGGACGCGGGAGGTTTTGGAAAATTGTCGCGCCTTCCGTGTATACGGGTGTACAGAAGCACCGCTGATATCAGTTGGATTTATCGCAGAGGACGAGCTGAGTTTAGCGGCCAATACTGACGGCAAAATATATAACTGGGATGTGAAGATTGTTGATGAGAACAATCAGATTCTTTCTCAGGGTTGCGATGGTGAAATCATTGTGAAAGGCCCTGCGATGATGACGGGCTATGGTGAAGAGGGCCAAACAGCGCAATCAATAGATGCTCAAGGCTATTTCCATACCGGAGACATAGGTCACATAACTCCTGAAGGGGCTATTGTGATTACGGATAGGAAAAAGGACATCATTATTCGCGGCGGTGAAAACCTATCTGCCAGAGAGATTGAGGATGTGCTTTATAAGCATCCTTTAGTTCTGGAGGCAGCGGTAGTATCTATGCCCCATGAACGGCTGGGGGAGGGTGTATGTGCATTGTTAGTAACTCGTGATGGCAGCGAGCCACCACTCTCAGAGCTAATTCCATTCTTTCAGAGTGTAAAGCTGGCAAAGCAAAAGTGGCCGGAACGGGTCGAGTATCGTCTTGAAATGCCAAAAACGGCTTCGGGCAAGATTAAGAAAGATGTCTTGCGAAAGGAAGTTGTTGGTAACTTGATGGCAAAAGCTTGATCGGATTTTGCAATAGAGGGGCTGATTTACATGTCTAGAATAGATTATGAGAATAAATCAAAAGTGCTCATTTCTGTAAAGGGGCACCCGTATGACCGAAATGCATTTGCTGAACTATTCGAAAATATTGATGATATAAGCTACACGCTGGTTGAACAGCCTGCGAGTCAGGCTTTTTTTTCGCCAGCCCTCGCCAAAGACTACAATGTACATGTGCTGTATGACATGCCAGGCTTGGATTTTACTACACAGCCGCCGAGCTTAATTGATCCACCTGAGCAGTTTGTGTCTGATTTTGAACGCTTACTTGAAATTGGCCACGGCTTCCTGTTTTTACACCATGCAATTGCCAGTTGGCCGACGTGGCCTGAATATGCCGAAATTGTCGGTGGTCGCTTTCTCTATGTTCCGGATGAGCTACGTGGTCGCTTGCATATGGATTCAGGTTACCGTCACGATGTGAGCTACATTGCCACAACCCATTCATGGGGATCGCTGACAGATGAGTTGCCAAGCAGCTTTGAAGTAACAGATGAGCTGTATCTCTATGAGGTATTTGAAGAGGATGTGATTCCACTTATTAGTGGAAGTTACCCACCCATCAGTGAAAATTTCTATTCAGCTGCTCATGCGGGCGTGGGACAGATGTATTCAAATGCCGATTGGTTGCATCCACAGGGTTCAAACTACTTAGCTTGGGCGAAAAGCTATAAAAATAGCCCAATCGTTTATATACAAATGGGTGACGGGCCTTCGGCTTACCAAAATCCGGCTTTCCAGAAGATTCTTTACAATGCAATAGCGTGGCTGGGTAGCCCAGAAGCGATTGCGTGGGCTAAAAGTCGAAATCAGCCATAAAAACATAGCATAGTAGATTGCATTACACCGACGTAGTGCCTACAATAAAAAACAACACTGATTGTTTTATTGAATCTTGGTTGATTTTTAATTAGATACTGTTCGAGTATCGAGCAACATACTATGACTGATAATAACTTTAGAACAGAGGTTCGTGCCTTCATACAGGAAGCGTTGACGCCCGAGATAAAGCGCGCGGGCGAACTTATGACCAGCGTATTCGCGAACTTTGATGCCACTATGGCGTGGCATAAAAAGCTGTATAAGAAAGGCTGGGTTGCACCTGATTGGCCAGAATCATACGGCGGTACAGGCTGGACGCTAAATCAACGTTATATATTTCAAGAAGAATGCAAGCTTTCTAACGCACCTGCACTGCTGCCTATGGGCTTGCAGATGTTGGGGCCAATGCTAATTCACTATGGTACTGAAGAGCAGAAAGCCTACTACTTGCCTCGTTTGCTGTCTGGCGAAGACGTTTGGTGCCAAGGTTACTCCGAGCCCGGTGCCGGGTCTGACCTTGCTTCTTTGAGTACATCCGCGGTTCGTGACGGTGACCAATATATTATTAATGGCTCAAAGATCTGGACTAGCTACGCACAGCATTCCAATAAAATTTTCTGTTTAGTACGGACATCGAAAGACGGTGCCCCGCAAGCCGGAATCAGTTTTATTCTGGTCGATATGGATGCGGAGGGCATCAATGTCGAACCGATAGTTGGCTTAGATGGCCTTGTCGAACAATGCCAGGTTTTCTTCGACAATGTTCGTGTCCCTGCTGTCAACTTAGTTGGTGAGGAAAACCAAGGCTGGGAAGTAGCTAAGTACTTATTAGAGTTTGAGCGCGGTGGTCATAACTTCACCATTGACCATAAGAAGCAGATGGCAAAAATCCAAAAGCAGGCGTCAGAGGAATACGATGCCAATGGGTGTTTGTGGAGTGAAAATGCGGTGTTTAATAGCCGTGTCGCTGAGGTGGCAGTTGATGCCTTGGCGCTTGAATACACAGAGCTAAGAATTAAAGGCGCGTTGAACTCAGGCGGAAATCCTGGCGCTTTATCGTCGCTATGTAAGGTGGTTGGAACCGAAACTGGTCAGCGCTTCAATGAAATTAGTATGGACATACTCGGCCCGCAAGCATTGCCATGTCAGCTCGAGGCATTGGAGTCTGGCTTCAATGGCGAACTGATCGTTGAAGATTATGCGCTGACTTGTATGCCTGAGTATATCAACAATCGCGCCGCAACTATTTACGGCGGCTCCGCTGAAATTCAGCGGGATATTATAGCCAAGCGCGTACTGGGACTCTGAGGATTTTATTGTATGTATATCGAATTTTCAGAAGAACAGCGGATGCTCAAAGAGAGCGCCGAAAAATATTTAAACGAAAACTACCCGTTTGACGCGCGCCAGAAAATCGTGAAATCTGAAAGTGCATTCTGCAAGACACAATGGCAAACCTTTGCAGATTTGGGTTGGCTCGCAATGACATTTGCCGAAGAAGCTGGCGGGTTTGGTGGCGGTGCGTTAGAAACCATGCTGTTAAGTGAGCAGCTTGGTTTGCATATGGTTGTAGAGCCGTATTTAGAAACGATTGTTCTCGGTGGTCAACTTCTATCCTCTGCAAGTGACGAGATTAAAACACGCTATTTAGATGCCCTTATAAGTGGTCATTGTCAGGTAGCGTTTGCGTGGTCAGAGGCGAAGCATCACCATGCGATGAGCGACGTAGCTATGGCTGCGTCTGTTTCCAACGACGGCATTGTTTTAAACGGTAGTAAGACAGTCGTGCTAAATGGCGCCGCCGCTGATGTTGTGCTGGTTTTAGTTCGAACTGCGGGGGAGCCAGGGCAGTTAGACGGCTTGAGCTTGGTACTGGTAGATACTGATGCTGAGGGCTGCGTTCGTCGTTGTTATAAAACCTATGACGGCCGCAATGCGGCAGAATTCAGCTTTTCAAATGTCAGTGTGTCACTCGGCAATATATTGGGTAAGCAGAATAAGGCAATGGAATTACTTGTGCCGGTCTTGAATCAGTGTGTTTTGTCACTCTGTTCAGAGGCGGTCGGTGCCATGTCAGCGCTATTAGATGCCACGGTAGATTACACCAAGCAACGCAAGCAGTTCGGTCGCGCCATTTCTCAATTCCAGGTTCTTCGACATCGTATGGCAGATATGTTTATTGCCCTAGAGCTTAGTCGTTCATTGATGTTGGCAGCGGCCTGGAAGCTTGATCACGGTGATGCGGACGCGGAGCTTACGTTGTCGGCATTAAAAGCCAAGGTTGCGAGTGCGGGTAAGTTCATTGCGCACAACGCGATCCAGTTACACGGTGGTATAGGTACGACCGACGAGTTAAATATTGGTCATTATTTTAAACGTATTGCAGCTATTAATAGCCAATTTGGAAGTCGTGATTTCCACTTGGCTCGTTTCGCTCGCTTATCTCAACAATAAGTATCAGAAGGAGTTCGTCATGGATCTTAAACTAAAAGATAAAGTTATTTTGATCACCGGTGCGTCAAAGGGGATCGGTTTGGCTGTTGGTAAATATCTTGCGTCCGAAGGTGCAAATATCAGTGTTTGCGCTAGAAATGCAGACGAAGTAGCGGCAGCCGTTGAAGAAATTAAATCCTTAGGTGTAAAGGCTTATGGATCGGTCGTGGATGTGAAAGACACCGATTCACTTACTGCTTGGGTCGAAAATTCGGCAAAGGAACTTGGCGGTGTTGATGGTTTTGTCTCTAACGTAAGTGCGGGCGGGGCTGATGCGGAAGAGTCGGGCTGGAGAATGAATTTCGAGACCGATGTACTTTCAGTGTGGAAAACCGTTCAGGCTGTATTGCCACATTTGGAAAAATCTAAGTCGCCGTCAATTGTTAATATTTCCTCTACGGCCGCTTTAGAGGCATTCGCTGGCGCGGTGCCATTTGGCACATTCAAAGCTGGAATGCTGAATTACTTTGGCAATCTGGCAAATGTACATGCAGCGCAAGGTATTCGCGTTAACAGCGTAAGTCCTGGTCCTGTATTTATCAAAGACGGCGCCTGGGATCAGATTAAAGCCAGTATGCCAGAGATATATGATGCGACTGTTTCAGCTATCCCAATGGGACGAATGGCTGCGGTAGAAGAAGTATGTGTACATGTGGCGCTTTTGCTAAGCCCAATTTCAAGCTTTACCACCGGTGCAAACGTTGTGGTAGATGGTGGATTCACTAAGCGCATTCAGTATTGATGCGGCGGCGTAAGGCGTTATTATGAAAAAAGATATTTTAGATTTAACAGGTAAAGTCGCACTAGTCAGCGGTGCATCTAGTGGTCTTGGTGAGCATTTTGCAGAGGTCCTTGCCGCCTATGGCGCCGTTGTTATTTGCACAGCGCGCCGTGTCGATAGGCTTGAGAATCTTGCAGCCAAGATTCAATCTAACGGTGGCAAGGCTTATGCCGTCGAAATGGACGTGACCGATCGCGTATCAGTCAAGAGTGCGCTAGATAAGGCTGAAGAGCTGGCTGGTGTACCTGCCATTGTTGTTTGCAATGCAGGTGCCACAGGTGGTCAGCCTTTCTTAGAAATGGAAGAGGCGGTTTGGGATCACGTGCTAGATGTGAATGTGAAGGGCGTGTTTAACCTGGGCCAGGAAGTTGCCCAGCGCATGGTAGCGGCCGGAATTGCGGGAAGTATTATTAATATCTCCTCAATCTGCGGAACCAGAACCTTCCCTGGCTTAGCGCATTATTCCTCGTCGAAGGCCGCGGTAGATCATTTAACGCGGAGCATGGCCCAAGAGCTGGCGCCACACAATGTGCGTGTTAACGCCATCGCTCCGGGTTATTTTCTAACAGATCTTACTGCAGATTATTACGCTACTGAAGCAGGTCAGAAAGACGTAGCTGGTTTGCCTTTAAGCCGTTTAGGAAAGCTAGAGGAACTAGATGGTCAGCTACTGCTGCTATCAAGCGATGCTGCTAGCTTCATGAGTGGCGGTGTATATACCGTAGACTCCGGTCACTCAATCCGCCTAGGTTAATCTCTTTCGAACATCTCTCTTTTGGCGATCGTATGGTCGCCTTTTTTTATTCAATATTTCGTTTTCTATTGGCGTCAGTCGGCAAATTTTTACCTAAAGGCTGTTTGCTAAAATCTTCGTAAGAAAGCGGTGCGAGGAGAGGCTGCGCAATATAAATGATAATTCTCAAAAGTGCTCCACTGCTTAGCATGCCCGTGTAGTGTTTTTTCACTGTTGGAGACGACGTGTCTCGATTTGTACGTAGTTAGGTGTGACGAATATTGGTGGACGGCGGGGTTCGATATACCGATAGCTCATCGGTATGAGCTATCGGTCAGTGATGGATTTGCTAAAACCCCATTTCTTGTGGCGTTGGGATTCTACGCAGAGTTTGCCCACCTGAGATATCGATTAGTTGGCCAGTGATAAAGGCTTCGTCAGAAAGTAACCATAGAGCTGCGTTGGCAAGATCGGCGGAGGTTGGCAGTCGACCAAGTGGAATCTCTTTCAGAAACGCATTTTCTATGCTGTTATCTTGAAAGTAGTTAGCGGTCATTGCGGTTGCGGTAAAGCCGGGCGCGAGCGAGTTTACACGGATATTTTGCGGTCCGTATTCTACCGCGGCAATGCGCACCAATTGGTCGGCGCCGGCTTTACTGCCGCCATACGCGCCAAGGCCGGGTGGCGGAATTATACTGGCTTGCGTGGATGTAGTGACGATAGAGCCGCCACTTTTCATGACAGCCGCCATATGCTTAATAAATAGCGCTGCGCCGGTGAAGTGAACGTCACTGGTTTGTTTTAGCATGGCCTCGGTGGTGTCTGCGATGGCCGCTGATACATCGATACCGGCAAAATTAATGGCGCCATCCAGCTGCCCATATTGGCTGATAGCGACTTCGGCAAGGGCTTCTAGCTGGGCTTCTTTTGTGATGTCACATTGTATTGCAACGGCATTGCTAAGTGATTTTGCTATTGCCGTGACCCGCTCTATTTGGCGGCCAGCCAACACCAGTTTAGCGCCTTCTTTGTTAAACCGGCGGGCGGTTGTCGCTGCCATGCTGCGCTCATCAGATACGCCTAGAATTACAATGACCTTATTTGCTAGTCGATTACTCATTACTTAACTCCTTTATTGCTTGGCAGACTGTTTGGCTTGAGCCTGAGCCTGACGGGTAATCTCGTCGAAGGGCTCCATAGCCCATTTAATACCCCTGCGCAGCAGTGTGTAAAAAACGGGAAGATCCCAAGCGCATTTATCTACTGTGGGCCAGTAGTCAAGCAGCGGCTGCATGTCGTAGTGGTGGCGGCAGTGACCTAGGGTTAAATAGAGCACTTCCCCTTTGCCTACTTCGTGGGTGTATAGGACTGGGTGGCGCGCATGTTCCCATTCATCCTCGACAAACCCTTCCGCTTTGCCGCCGTATTCTGCATCCAACAGGACATTGAGCTTTCCGTATGTCTTCATCAGATAAAGCTCATCAGTGCTTTCAAAGGGCGTAATACCCTCTACTAACGGGTGGTCCGGATTGGCTACTGATACGGTGTAGGGGGCAATCGGTGGGTGAGAGCGGAACATGGAGCCCAGTGTTTCTACAAACAATGGTGCCCAGTCAGGTGTGCCGTATAGTCCGTTATTCATCAGGCGAATAATTGAGTTAGTCCCGTGTAAGGCGTACCAGCGGCCGCCATCTGCGACCCATTTGTAAAGTACTTCTTGTGCAGTGAGGGAGGGCACTACATTGCAGGTATACGAGATAAGCATGTCTGCATTGTTAATGGCGTCCATGTTTTCGTAGTCTTCAAAAACACGAACTCGAATACGGTCGTCCTCAGCCAATAGTTTTAGCAATTCCAGGCGCGCAAAATCGATATCGTGCCAGACGCCGCCGGTAACCAGCACGCAGTTGATTCTGCCGGCTGTATATTTTTTATCAGTCATCGAAGGCTCCGATATTTTACAGTGTTGGCTTTGGCAGTGACGGATCATTTGCTAAGCAATAGTCCACCCATTTATGAAAAAATTGGTTGCCACGCTCATTGCGGCCAAACATAACGTGGGAGTGCGCGCCTGACTCAATGCCTTTCTGGATGCGCAGGCCCATGAAGTAGTCTTCTGTGTCGACAACGTTACGGAGCCATTCAATCATGTCTTCTAAGGCTTGTTTTTCTTGGTCCGTTTCTGGCGCGGTGTGGTGTATAAAATAAAGGTGCGTGGTGTTTTCACCAGGTGTGGGGCCGGGAATAATTTGCGCTATTTGAGTTATTTCCGGGGCAACAAATATGGAGACATTCGGAAATAATGTGCGGATAAAATCGAAGCCCTTGTTCTCGTATTTCCAGTACTCCTCGGGATCGACGTCCTTTAGTGTGTGTATTGTGCGCTGCGGGAAACCCAGTAAAATATGCGGGCCATAATTCTCAAAATGCATGATGTTTGAATAGGTGCGCGGGTTCACGGTTTCCGGGTGGGCAATGGCGAAATGGTAGCCTTCTAAGTAGCCGTCGTAGGCAATCTTCCAGTTCGCGCCATAAATAGTGCGTTTGCCACAAAAGTGCCATTTATCGAAGCCAATGTCTTCGATATCTTCGATCATGCCGCCTAGGTGTTCCTCGAAATTGACCTCGGTATCACCATTTAGTACGGTGAATATCAAGCCGCCTCGCTCATAGGTGGGTAATTGGGTGAGTCCGTGGCAGCTTTTATCTACGTCGCCAAACTTGTCTTTATCGGCGACGGCGAGCAGATTGCCATCGTTGCGAAATGACCAGCCATGATACTGACACGTGAAGCGCGAACGGGTACCGTACTCTTCGGTTGCCACTTGCATGGCGCGGTGCGGGCATACGTTGAGCATGACCCGCGCGCTGCCGTCCGCGGTGCGGGTGATTAGCAGTGGCTTATCCAGGAACTGCAGGGTTTTGTAGTCACCTGCATTTGGTAGCTCCTGACTTAGGGCGACGAATATCGGCCGGTTCTTAAAAATTAAATCAATTTCTTGCTGCCAACCATCCGGGTCAGTATAGGCACTGCAGGGCACTGACATCGTGCTCTCAGCCATATCTGTCTGCTTGTCGTCGACATAGTCGATCATTTTTTTGACTGCGTGATTATATAGCGACTTTTTGCTCATAATGACCTCTAGGATTTGGCGGTGTTATATATCTAGTTGCAGCGGGCCGCAGGAACTGACTTCATATTGAATTACCTGCATGTCGGTGACATCGAGGCTTGCAGCTAATGTTAGGAATTCTGCAATATGCGGCAATGATAGGTGAGTCATTAAGGCGTCTTCGGAATCCCACTGCTCAAAGATGCAGATTAGATTGGGGTTAGCTATATCGACCGCGATAGAATAATCAATACAGCCTTCTTCGGCATGAGTTGGCGCCAATATTTTTTGAGCACCGGCAATATAGCTGGCAGTGTCTTTTGGGTTAACTGTAATACGTGCAGATATAACAAGCATGATGTTGTGGTCCTATCGATATATGAAAGTTTATGATGTTGCTTGGCTTAAGCCCGAGAACATTATTTGGTATGCGGAATTCAAAAAGTCTTTGGCCTCTTGTTCGCGACCCAATTCTGCTTCAAATTCAGAGTGGTAGCTCAGGCGACATTTGTTGCCCTCAATGAGGCTGAGCTTGCCAGTCGCCTTGTACTTTGTTACACCCGCTGGTCGATCATTTACCAGTGCTAGCGAGTAGGTATAAGTACTTGGGTCAATGCTTAGCAATTGTTCGCTAACTGCAGTAGGGAAGCCGACATTAAATATGTGCCGTGTCATTCCTACGCCTTGACCTTCAAGTTCGACGCGATCTATATCTACCGCAAGCCCTGTAGGCCACCAGCGTTGAATGTTGCCGAAATCTGCGAGAAGCTCCCATAATGTGTCGCGCGGAGCGGAAAAGTCGTGAAAGGTATCGATAGTTTGCATAATAGATGACTTTCTGTTGAGTACGGGTTCCAGCGAACCATTAATTATTATTTGCCGTATGTAGGCATGATCAGCATGGTTAAAGTTAATCAATAGCGATAAAAAAGTCAAACATGATTGATTTTATTTTTATCTGGTACTACTCTTTTCCAATTCGTAGTACAGACACGATAATAATTGTAGGAATATCTCATGACCCCAGTCACCAATAAACAGCTTTATTTACATCAGCGTCCTGTAGGCGTTCCGACCGCGGACGATATCCGTTTGCGAACCGTGGACGTGCCTTCGCTAGCCAACGGCGAAGTATTGATCGAGAATCATTACTTATCTTTGGACCCTGCAATTCGGGACTGGATGAGCGGTAACGATACCTATATGGCACCTATTGCCATTGGTGAGAGTATCAGAAGCACCACGCTAGGTAAGGTGTTGGAGAGTCGTCATCCAGATTTTGTTGCGGGAGACTATGTTCAAGGTTTGGCGGTTAACGCCTGGGAGGAGTACACCGTCAACTCAGGAGAAGTACTTACAAAGGTGGTGAATGATGGTAAGTATCCACCGCGCTACTATTTAAGCATCTTCAGTGGCGCCATGGGTTTAACGCCGTATTTTGGTATGTTAGAGCTCGGTCGTCCGGTAGCGGGCGAAACGGTATTAATAAGTGCGGCTGCCGGTGCAGTTGGTTCAATTGCGGGTCAAATAGCGAAGATAAAAGGTTGTCGAGTTGTTGGCTTAACAGGATCAAATGATAAAGCAAGCTGGCTTATTAATGAGCTAGGGTTTGACGCGGTTATTAATTATAAAGACTGTGATAATTTGGCTGAAGAAATCGCCAGAGTATGCCCTGAGCGGGTAAATATATTCTTCGATAACGTTGGCGGAGAAATACTTGATGCTGCGCTGCTTAATATAGCGGACCATGCGCGTATCGTTTTTTGCGGCGCTATTTCAAGCTACAACGCGAGTGGGCCGGTACCAGGGCCGTATAACTATTGGCAAATTCTAGCTCATAGCGCCACGGTTAAGGGCTTACTGACGACAAATTACGTAGATCAATTCGATGCCGCAAATGCTGAAATACGCGGGTGGCTTGAGTCAGGAAAGTTACGTTTTAACGAAGATATTGTAGATGGTATAGAGAATACCGTTGATGCCTATGCGCGCCTATTTTCTGGCATGAACAAGGGTAAACTTTTGGTAAGGCTGGCTGCGGCTGATCAGCAATAAAAATTTTTGAATAATTAATGTGATTCTGTAAATCAATAACTCTTCAGATCTTAGGTGTGTCGATAGGTAGCATTTATTTGGCATAACCTGGATGTTTGTTTCGGAAATTCTCAGGTCAGGAAGTTGTACTTAACGAGACTCAATTTGCTACACTTCATAAAACAAACATACTTGTTTGATTTTAAGATCGCTGCTAAGATCCGTTAGATATGGCCTGTGTGAGATTGATTGGCTCTATAAAAATAACTTAGGGGATAGGTATGTCTTTTATAGATAACGACAAAAAATTAATATGCAAGTCGCTGGGCATCATTGTTATGGCCGGCGGTGCATCGATTGCTACACCAGTATATGCCGAAGGTGCTAGAACAATAGAAGAAGTATTGGTCACTGCACGTAAGCGTGAAGAGAGCATACAGGATGTGCCGGTGGCAGTAAGCGCAATTGCTGGTGACGATGTTAAAAATGCATTTACCTTAGATACCACCTCGCTAGCGCAGTTTGCGCCGAACGTAGTAATGGATACTGTTGAGGCTGGTACACCGGCTGGCGGCGGCTTCTCTATTCGCGGTATCAGCTATCAAGATGTTGAGAAGGCGTTTGATCCAACAGTATTGGTTGCTGTAGACGGAGTACCTTTAGCTACTGGTACAGGACAGGTTTTCGATCTGTTAGATATTGAACGTATTGAAGTTCTGCGCGGGCCACAGGGTACCTTGTTCGGTAAAAACGTCGTTGGCGGTCTAATTAATATCCATCGTCAGAAACCGAGAACGGATGAGGTAAGCGGAAAAGTCCGCGCCCGCGCAGGTACTTACGGTAAGCAAGACCTTGAGCTTTTATATAACTACGGCGAAGACAACTGGGCGGTGAAGTTAACCGGCGCATCGCTGAATCAAAGCAAGGGTTATACAAAAAACTCAGTCTCTGGCGATATGGGCAAGAAAGATACAACACGCGCTGGCGTGCATTGGTTGTTTGACGCTTCAGAAGCAGTCACTCTGCAAGCGCAATACAATTACACCAATATGGACGGTATCGCGGCTGCCACAATTGCAACTTCTACCGATAACGCTGATGTTTTCTGTGGTATGTACCAGGCAAATGGTTACGAATGTGGCGGCCAGTTTGGCGATACAGTTCGGCCTATTGGCGAAGGTTCTGACCGTCGTCGTAGCTATGCAAACTACCGCGGCGGTGTTGGTTTAGAAACTCATCAAGGTATTTGGCAAATCGACGCTGAGCTAAGTGATGCGTTGATGTTAACTTATGTTGGTGGTTTGCTCACATCCAATGACGAATACAAAGCAGATTTTGATGGTACAGAAGCGACGCTTTACCACGTTAATCGCTTCGGTGACTATAACCAGATAACACATGAAATTCGTATAAGTAGTGATGCCGGCGACAACTTGCTTTGGCAAGCAGGTGTGTTTTCTGCAAACTCAAATGCGACGTCAAATCAGCTTTCTCAGGTTTTTTCCACGGTTTGGTCATCTTTTCAAGAAACAGAGACTTCATCTGAGTCTCACTCTGTGTTTTTTGAGGGTGATTACAGCATGCTAGATAGCAAGCTCACCTTAACCGCCGGAACTCGGTTTATTACAGAAACCAAGAGAATGGATCGCGATGTTTCAGATCCTACTACCGGTGTTTATTCAGTAGGCCCGAATGCGGGTGGAGAGCGTACGGATAACGATTGGATTTATCGTTTGGGTGCGCGGTATCAGTTTACCGATGATTTAATGGCTTACGTCACTAACTCTACTGGTTTCCGAAGTGGTGGTTTCTCGCCTCGTGCATCATCGCTAGAATCACTATCTGCAGGTTTTGCTCCTGAAACCTTGAATAACTGGGAGGCTGGCGTTAAATCTACTTTACTGGAAGGTAAGCTGAAACTTAATGCGACTGTCTTCCATATGATTTATGACGACATGCAAATTGAGGTGTCGTTACCAGCACCAGGATTTGCGACAGGCAATGAACAGGCCGTTCGAAATGTTGGCGAGGCCGAGTTTAATGGTGTCGAGCTAGAGTTTGACTTGTTGTTCACTGACTGGTGGCGCTTTTCCGGTAATATCGGCTACTTAGATGCGAAATACACTGACTTTGTCGCTGATATTTACGGCGATGGTATCGTCACAGATGAGTCTGATCTAAACATTCGTCGCGCACCAGAAATTACATATTCCGTGCAAAACACGTTTGATTGGTCTGCATTCGACGGTCTTATGAGCTGGCGCGTGAGTTATTCATGGCGCGATGATTATGAATCGACGTTGACTAACCATCCTGGTACCCAAATAGAAGCATTTGGCCTGTTAGATTCATCTCTAACCTATGAGCGGGATCAATGGAGAGTGGCGCTTTTTGGTCGTAACCTTACCGATGATGACAGCTACTCACACGACTATGTTGTAGCTCCTAATCGTCCTCAGCCTGGCGTAGAAAATCCCGGTTCATTCTGGAAATTTGCAACAGTCAGGTCGCCTCGTGAGTTTGGCGTTGAAGTGACTTACAGTTTTTAACTAGCAGCTTATATCGAAAGATATTATGTGGTAAAACGAAAGACCTGAATGTCCAAGTAATAATACAAAAGATTGTATCTATTTGTTGTTGCTTGGGCATTCATCTATATGGCTTTTTACGTTATGTGACGTCGTATAAGATCGATTTAGCCATTTTGATTATGATTTTAAAAGAGCCAATTAAAGCGCTAATTTTCAGATATTTTTGATTTACGATAATAAATATTCAGTGATGTTTGTCGTTAAAAATTGAGTCGAGGCATAGAACGCCTAGGGCTTGTCTGACTGCCAGTCAGGTGGGAGTATAAAATGTATCGAATTCTCCGCGAACCCTTGCTCCACTTTCTGTTACTCGGGATTGGCATGTTTGTGGTTTTTGCTTACCTAAATCCCAGCTCGATGGACGATCCCCGCCGAATTAGCGTGTCGCGAGCTGACCTGTTGACGTTTATGCAGTATCAAGCGCGGGCGATTGATGGCGAGCGTCTGAATATTATCTTAGACCAGTTGCCCGAAGATAAGATGCAGGAAGTGATCGACGATTATGTGCGTGAGGAAGTACTTTATCGCGAAGCTAAATCGTTGGGTCTTGATCGTTATGATTACACTGCCAAGCGTAGGCTTGTTCAACGAATGGAATACACATTACGTGATCTCGTTGATTCTGTAGACATATCTCAGGAAACCCTTTCGAAATACTATGCTCAGCATCAAGCTGCGTATTATGTCGAGTCTGAAATTACCTTCACCCATGTATTCATAAGCACAAAAAATCGCGTCCCAGAAGCCGCGTTGCTGGTTGCGGAGAGAACATTACAGCAACTCCAGCAGCGACGAGAATTGTTTAATCACGCGACCAGTTACGGCGATCGTTTTTTATACCATTCAAATTATATAGGCAAGGGGGCACAGGCGGTACTCGATCACTTTGGTGCTGATTTTCAGCAACAAGTGTTCGCTCTGAATGAGGACACGCTTAATACTTGGCAGGGCCCAATTCTGTCTGAATACGGTTATCATCTAGTTCAAGTTGCTAGTATTAAAAAGGGGTATCAGCCGGAGCTCAAAGAAGTTTATGCCCGCGTTATGTCGGATGCACAAAGATATGAGCAGCAAAAGCTATTAGACGGGGCTATTGATGTGATTGTCGCTGATTATAAAATCTTCATGGAAAAAGACGGTATTACGTCGGGGTCTGGTTTGGCGTCTCAGCCCGTAACAGTTACCTTGGACGCCTCGTGAAGTTTCTAATTATAACGATGATGTTGCTGTCCTTGTCGCCTGGCGCGTGGGCTGATGATGCGCGGCCTGCGTATTTTTCTATAGTGGAAAAACAAGCTTTGGTGTACATGCTGAAATGGCGTATTCCCCCAACCATTTCCGCCTCTAATTTGCCGACCTTAGCCTTACCTGCTGATTGCAGTCATTTCCCTGATACTGTTTCTAGTGAGCGGGTGCTGATACAAACCCTACAAGGGCAGCGTTTGTATCAGTGTCAGCAAAGTTTATCTGGCGGTGATATTCAAATTTCTTATCCAGTATTTAATCCCTCATTGAGTAGCTTGGTAAAATACAACGCTTTGTCAGGTGAAAGTTACACTCGGATGCTCGCGCCCAATGAGTATGGCTGGACTATTCCAGAGACTGAAAGTGCCTATCAGGTTGCGTTGGATTATACGCGCTTGGGTATACAGCACATATGGGAGGGAATAGATCATCTATTGTTTTTGTTATGCTTGGTCTGGATCGCCGGTTCATTCTCACGAATTTTAATAACAGTAACGGGGTTCACGTTATCTCATTCCTTCACCTTGGCGTTGTCTGCCTTAGATCTAGTGCACCTTCCAGTCCCGCCTGTAGAGGCAGTCATAGCGCTGAGTATTGTTTTCCTCGCTACCGAAATTGCGAAAGGTAAGCGAGACAGTTTAACGTGGAATTACCCGGTGGCGGTATCCACTGCGTTCGGCTTATTGCATGGCTTAGGTTTCGCCGCGGTACTCACCGAGATTGGTTTGCCACAGGTAGAGCTGGTGACGGGTTTGCTGTTTTTCAATGTTGGAGTGGAAGTTGGACAGCTCGTCTTTGTTACGATTGTAGCACTAGTTATGTGGCTAGTGCGTCGGATGGCAGTCACCAACTCTTTCGCGTCACCTAAATATCACGATCTTGCTCAAGTTTGCTTCAGTTACACCATCGGTGTGCTTGCCACTTATTGGATGGTGGAGCGCTGTATGCAGTTTGTTTAATGCCCTGACTCCCTACATCCTTGGATGTTAAAAGTCGGATAGAGTCGTGTAGATAAAGTTATATTTGTGCTGATGGCAGCGCCCAGTTGGTGATGACGGGCATGGTTTAAAATACTTTTTTGGAGCTTTTAATGTTTATTTCTGATCGTAGTCAAGGCCGATTTTTGTTTGGATCGCAATTCGCTGCGGGTATGTTCATTGCGGTGGCAATGCCTTTTGCGAGTGCCGCGGATAATGCCGTTAAAAATGCAGATGAGCAGCTACCTATATATTCCTCTCCGGTACGAGAAGGGAATACTAATCTGTATTGGGGGGACACGCATTTACATACTAGAGATTCCGCCGATGCCTACACAATGTTAACGCATCTCTCTCGTGAAGACGCGTTTCGTTTCGCGCGTGGTGAAAAAGTAAAGGCCGATAACGGTATGCCAGTGCGATTGCGCCGTCCTCTTGATTTTCTTGCGATTACTGACCATGCGGAATACTTAGGTATTTTTTCCCAGCTTGCGGATAATAATGCAAATTTAAAAGGTTGGAAGCTAGGTGAAGAGTGGCGAGATCTTTTGCAGAAGGGCATGAACAAGGAGCTAACCTTGTCGTGGTCTATTGCGATTCAAGGCAGTGATGAGAAATATAAAGTACCGCTGGATTTACAAAAATCCATTTGGTCGGAGTCCGCAGAAGTCGCCGACAGGTATAATGAGCCGGGATTGTTTACAGCGTTTATAGGGTATGAGTGGACTTCTATGATTAGCGGTGACAACCTGCATCGGGTCGTCATCTTTAAAGATGATGCCAAGCTCGCCTCGCAAGTCCTACCGTTTTCAGCACAGCACAGCACTGATCCTGTCGATTTATGGAATGCCCTAGCGGACTATGAAACTAAAACAGGTGGAGAAGTACTCGCGATAGCCCATAACGGAAACGTGAGTAATGGCCGCATGTTTGCCCCCACGGGAGTAGATGGAAAGCTGATTGATTCCGCATATGCAGAAAAACGTGCACGCTGGGAACCTGTTTACGAAGCGACGCAAATTAAAGGTGACGGGGAAGCGCACCCCTATCTATCACCAGATGATGAATTTGCAGATTACGAAACCTGGGATCAGGGTAATATCACTCTGACTACTCCCAAAAAACCAGAAATGCTGCAGTACGAATACGTGCGCTCGGGACTTAAAGAGGGTCTTCGTCATGAGGCCAACTTAGGGACGAATCCGTTTAAATTTGGGCTAGTAGGTAGTACCGATTCTCACACGGGTCTCTCTACCCCTTATGAAGATAATTTTTTTGGTAAGTTTGGTGATGATGAACCGTCAGCAGACCGAACTAATAAGTTAATGGCGGGCCAATTGCAGGAAGTTTGGAAACTCGTTGCCAGTGGGCTTGCTGCGGTTTGGGCTGAGGAAAATACTCGATCATCATTATTTTCTGCCATCAAGCGACGTGAGGTGTATGCCACTACGGGGACACGTATTACACTCCGGTTTTTCGGCGGCTGGAGCTTCACCAATGAGGATTTGCTCAGCTCTGATTTTGATCGCATAGGTTATATAAAGGGCGTGCCAATGGGCGGCGACCTATTCGGTAAGGAGGTGAAAAGAGCGCCCACCTTTATGGTGGCTGCGGCTCGTGATCCTCTGGGCGCAAATCTTGACAGAGTTCAGGTAGTTAAAGGCTGGTTAGATGATAAAGGCCTTACCCACGAAAAAGTATATGACGTCGCGCTTTCTGATGGCCGTAAGCTTGATAAGCGCAGTGGCAAAGCGCCAGCGGTAGGTAATACAGTTAATATAAAGGACGCGAGCTATAGCAATAGTTTAGGTGATGCTGAACTAGCTACGGTTTGGACCGATCCTGATTTTAATTCTAGCCAAAAGGCATTTTATTATGTGCGGGTTCTAGAAATTCCAACGCCACGTTGGACCGCATACGATGCTAAGTATCTAGGTGCTGATATTACAAATGATGCGCCAATGGTCGTTCAGGAGCGCGCCTACTCGTCGCCAATATGGTACACGCCATAGTGCTTTGTTTTTTATATCCTAGAGAATCCGCATAAGTAATCTTGGCGTTGGCAGGTGGATAGATTACTTATTGCGCTAAAAAAGATGTCAGATAAGATTGATAAAAGCTTTAAGGAATAATACGAAAGTTACCGTAGCATTCGGTAGTTGCGAATACTTAGCGTTAAAACGGACAAGGGCAATTCACAGACATTCGCTGTCCCGTCGCTGGGTGGTCAAATTCGATTGACGCTGCATGCAGCAGTAATCTCGGGGCTAGTTGCGTCGAGTTTTCGCGGTGGTATAAATCGCATCCCAAAATGGGATGGCCAATGGCAAGACTGTGGATTCTTAGTTGGTGAGTTCGCCCTGTTAACGGTTTGAAAAGTACACGACTACGTATTGGGCTCGTCAGGCGCGCAATGACTTTAAAATGACTTTGCGCGCCTTTGCCGCTTTTTTCACAGAGCTTTAATACGGGAAATTTTTCTGGATCCTTCGCTATTGCAGCATTGATGATTCCCTCATCGTCCTCTATATGGCCGAGTAATTCACTAATATAGGTTTTCTTGACGCTACGGTTTTGAAACTGTCTAGTCAGATTAGCGTTGGCGTCTTTGTTTAGCGCTAAAACCATAATGCCGGATGTGCCAAAATCCAAGCGGTGGGCTAAGGTGATACTGGGAAATAGTTGAACCATACGGTAGTGAACCGAATCTTTATTTAATGGGTTTTTTCCAGAAAGGCTTAGCAAGCCACTCGGCTTGTTAAGCAGCAAGATATGTTCATCTTGATAGAGGATGTCGATCTCATCTGCGCAAAGCGGCGCGATAAAGTCGTCAGCAGGCGTATTCACGGGCAGGCACGAGGGCTAATAATATCAGCCCCTGATTTTTGAAAACTCATCGTCCATACGCATAAACATATAGACACCCATTTTATTTTCATCATCCGAGAAATTTTCTGTAATACGTTTAATAACATTGCAGGCGCTGGCAATCATTTCTTTGCAATGTTGCTCGCCATTTGGGGTGAGCGTTATTAATTTCTCTCTACCGGAATTGGGGTCTTCTTCTATCTCTATGTAATTCAATGGTGATTTGGACAGCGCGCGCAGCGCCTTGGAAACACTGCTGCTGGTAATGTCATACCAATTCGTCATTAATCGGACAATATCTTTTCGACTAATTGCGCTCTCTCCGCTGCGCATGGTCTCGGATCGAAGAATCCACATGATAACGGTTTGGTGGCGATCAAGACGCCCGCACTCCATTAATCCGGCCTCTATTTTCATCCCAATAGAAAAGTGAATGGGGTAAAAATAGTCCAAAAACATATTTGGTGCCGTTTCTTGGTTGACGGGCACATCGTCGTGTTTTTTCCAGGGCTTACTCAATTTCTTTCCCAATATACTGATTTATATGTGAATTTAGGGTCGATTAGCGCTTGTGTCAAGATATTTGAATTTCGACATCATAACATAATAGAAACAGTTTCCTATTGACACTATTTCTTGGCATCGTTATTCTTGCGCTAAACAATAACGAGTTGGCATAGGTTATCGATGTGAGTGGTACTAACTTAGAATCTCTATTCAAAGCGCTGCGTGTTGGCTATCACTTGGAGCGTTTTCCGTCGCTTGCAAGGCGTTTGGATCGTTTGCGTCGTGTTAAGGCCATGCTGTCCGAACACGAGGCGGCATGGTGTGAGGCTCTGTCGCAAGATTTTGGTTACCGCTCTGCAGATCAAAGTTCGTTTGCCGATATCACCACCACCATTAAGGCTGCAAACCACGCATTAAAGAACTTGAAGTTCTGGATGAAGGCCGAGCGCCGCACGCCGGATCTGAGCTTAAGGATGAGCGGCGCAAAGACCTATGTCGAGTCGTTCCCCAAGGGGGTAGTGGGTATTGTTAGTCCATGGAACTTCCCAATAAATTTGGCGCTTTCGCCACTAATCTCGGTATTGGCGGCCGGGAATCGCGCATTTATAAAGCCTTCAGAAATTACGCCTGCGACGTCGGCATTGCTAGAGAAGTTAATAGCTCAGTATTTTGCTGACGATGAAGTGTCAGTGGCCTGTGGTGATGTAGATGTGGCTCAAGCGTTCGTAAAGTTGCCATTTGACCACATTATTTACACCGGTGGCGAAACGGTAGCTAAGTATATTATGCGCGACGCCGCCGAGAATCTTGTACCACTAACTCTGGAGTTAGGCGGCAAGTCGCCGGTGATAGTCAGCAGCTCAGCGGATTTAAAGTTAACTGCAAAACGCGTTGCCTTCGGCAAGTATTTTAACGCTGGGCAAATTTGCATTGCACCTGATTACCTTTTGATCGCACAAGAAAGACTAGATGCGTTTCTGACCCAGCTGAAAGCAGCTGTTGAGAATGCCGATTCTTCTCAAGGTTCGACGGACTCGGTATCGATTGTTAATGATCGTCATCGCCAGCGTTTAGAGAATCTGGTTGCTGAGGGTGAGGGTAAAGGCGGTAAAGTTGTTCGTTTTTCTGGACTAAACCAATCAGCCTACCAGCTTACTGTGGTGATAGACCCATCAAATGACGCGGCAATTAATACCGGCGAGATATTTGGTCCGGTATTACTTATAAAAACCATTGGCGATCTGTCAGAACAGATTTCTTATATCAATCAGTCGTCACACCCTTTGGTTATTTATTACTTTGGTAGCAGCGAAGCTGAGTTTAGACGTGTTGCCTGCGAAACCAGCTCCGGTGGTTTGGTGAAAAACGATGTGATTTTCCAGTACGCGAATGACGATCTTCCCTTTGGCGGTGTGGGCGGTAGTGGTATGGGTAAATATCGCGGGGAATACGGCTTTAAGGAATTTTCAAATAGCAGAGCTGTTTATAAATCCGGATTTATGGATGTGTCGGGCTTTGTTACACCTCCGTATTCGGATGTGTTCAGAATGGTTAACAAATTAATGAGGAAGATATGAATAATAACGCTATGAGCAATACAGAGACAGAGATCGAACTCCTCGTAAAAAATATGTTGTCACCTGAATGCATAAGTAATCCGTATCCGGTTTACAAACAGTTGCGAAATCACGCGCCGGTAAATGGTCTGCTGGATTATCCTCCAGGGACCGTACCTGGTGTTGATACGCCGTATCCTGCATGGGTGGTGACACGCTACGAAGATGTCGACTATGTCTTGCGTAACCCTGAGATATTTTCGTCCGAAGATCCCATGCAGGCTAACTCTAGCGCGCCCAGTTTGATGTTGGTGAATCACGACCGCCCTCGTCATACAGCACTAAGAAATTTAGCGAAAATGGCGTTCACGCCGAAACGTATCCACGACAATATTGTGGAGCGATTGCGTTTAGATGTTAATAAAATTGTAGATCGATCTCTCAATACTGAAATTGATTTTATGGTCGACGTGGCGGGCGTTATTCCCGCCTTGGTTATGACCTATCTTATGGGACTGCCACCGGAAGATTATAAGCTTCTTGTACGCTGGGCTAACGCATTTATGGTGTCGTCAGACTTCACCTCGGATGAGCGTCAATCTTGTAATGTCGAGCTTTTTCACTATTTCGTGGCTGCAGTAGAAAAACGTTACGCTGATATTGAAGCGGGCATTGAAGTCTCCGATGACCTCATGACTGCGTTTATCAATGCAGAATTCGAAGGTGATACTTTATCTAAGGAAGAAGTCGTCCTGTTTTGTATTACCTTAGTGGTTGCTGGTGCTGAAACAACCACCTATTTCATAGGTAATTTGATGGGTGTCATGCTCGAAGATGCTGATTGGTTTTCAAAGTTAAAAGAAGATCGCAGTTTGATTCGGCCATTTATGGAAGAGTGCTTGCGTCGCGATGGACCTCCACAGCGCTTATTCCGCCTTGTTCTTCAAGATTGTGAAATTTCTGGCCAAGCTATTAAAGCTGGTGATTGGATCGCGTTTTTCATGGCCGCAGCTAATCATGATGAAAGTGTGTTTCCTGAGCCAGAAAAATTCATTATTGGCCGTAAAAATATTGCCAAACATGTCACCTTTGGGCGAGGCATCCACCATTGTCTAGGTGCACCTTTGGCGCGTGTTGAGGCCGAAATTATGTTGAATGTTGTTCTTGATAAATGCGACGGCATTAAAGGAAGTATTAGTAATTCAAAACGCCAATCAGGTGGTTTGCTTGCTTATGGCTTTTCTACTTTGCCTGTCGAGCTAGTCGCAACGCGCAGCTAATCAAACTTCATTAACGGACGTAAGGCGTTTTTTGTGCAGGTAATAGTAACGGATAGAGCCGGTGAGGTAGCTGAGTATAGTGTGGATGGATTTTCCGAACTTTTTACTCAGCTTGGCGATGAAATGAAAATAGATGCTTTGTGTGGCGGCTGTTGTTCTTGTGCAACATGCCATATTTACACTGACGATAGTGATGCGAAGTATTTATCGGATTGTGATGAGAATGAGCGAGACGTACTAGACGGTTTATTGCATGTTAAAAGCGGCAGTCGCCTTCTATGTCAACTAAGTACTAAAGAAACACTGAATACCTTAAAAATCACAATAGCTCAGGCAGAATAGGGGAATAATAATGAGTGATGCTGAAGTAAAAAAACTTGAAGAAGCTAACTTGGCTTTAACCAAGGAAGTATTTTTTCGATTTGGTAGTCATGATGTAGACGGTATAGTTGAGTTGCTGCATGACGACGCCCACATAGAATTCTATGGGCCTAGTGAAATCCCCTATGCTGGAGATTATAAGGGTCTAGTCGAATGTCGCGAATTTTTTACAACAGTGCTTTCATCGGTTGATATTCATGTATTCGAAGCGGACGAATTCATTTGTGAAAACGATAAAGTCATTGTTGTTGGGCATCTGCGCTTGACGACTAAAACTAACGGCAATGAAATTAAATCGCCGTTTGTACACGTCATCACTTGCAAAGATGGTAAATGGCTGTGGTTCCGCGACTTTATGAATACCACAGTCGCGTACAAGGCGTTTACCAACAATGTTGCCTAATCATCGCAGTTTCTACGTGTCGGACGTGGGCCTGTTTTTGCTCCTAGCAATCCCATGTCTAAACGAGTATGTGATCACCTTGATATTGTCTTTTGGTGATACCGATTTCTATGTTGGATCAGCAAAAACAGCGTTAAATACTTTTGTAGGTGTTGCTGGTGTATTGGGTTTAGGCTTTTCTTTATTGAGGCTACGAATCCCAGACAGCAGGGATCTCGTACTCATTAGTATGCTGGTGAAATTGTTTGCTGGTGGGTGGCTGCTGTTTGGCTATATGCAGGGTGTATCTCCCGCATTGCTGGTATTTGCGCTGGCAGATTTTGCTGCGGCAGCGATGTTCAGCATGACATTAATAAGGCAAACCTAAATCAAGTGTGAATCTGGAAGTGGTAGTGAAAAGTAGGTCGAAATAGAACCTGCATCGCTGTTTAATATAAGTAGATAATAATGGTGTGTAAATCATGAATTACCTTTATCGAATGATGGCATTGGCTATCGGTGGTAGCACGGCAATGGCCATTCCGGTGTCGGCCTCGGCGGCCGGTCAGGGTAGCCGACTGATCGAAGAAGTGATGGTCACGGCTCAGAAGCGTGAGGAAGACTCGCAAGATATCCCTATTATGATCAGTGCATTCAGCGGTGAGAAATTAGACGCAATGGGCGTCGATTCAACTGCTGACCTTCAAAAAATTACACCGGGCCTGACATTCACTTACGCCTATGGTTACACCGTTATCTATTTGCGCGGCATTGGTACTGATGCCTTTTTACCTAACGCCGACCCCAGCATTGCGACTTATATTGATGGAATAAACATCGGTCCCAGTCAGGGTAAGCAAGATACTTTGGGCGCAGTAAAGCGAGTTGAAGTGTTGAAGGGTCCCCAGGGAACGCTGTTTGGTCGAAATGCGACGGGTGGTGCCATCAGTATTATTACGGAAGATCCACCAGAAGAATTTACAGGCTACTTGAAGACAGAAGTGGGTAATTACAATGCCAAAGCTAGTCAGCTTTATTTGGGATTGCCGGTGACCGATAGCTTAGGTCTTACTGTCTCATTATTTAATAGCTCGCAAGACTTATATGGTCGCAATGAGGTGTTTGGTGAGCCGGGACCGATGAAGGACGAGTTTGCTGAAGGCGCGCGAGTCAAAATGCGCTGGGATCCATTAGATAGTTTTTCTATGACCTTAATTGCCTCCTATGGCAATCAATTTACCAGTAACTCTCTGTCTCAGGAGAACACCCGTCCTGCTCCTGTGCTATTAGCTGGCGTGGAGGCTGACGAACGAGATCGTGTTTGGCGCAATAACGACCTTGGCGGTAACTCAACTATGAATGAGTTATACGGTGGTATTTTTGAATGGCATCCCGGTCCAGTCGATGTGAAATTCATATACTCCGAAAACTACGCCATTGTTGACGAGGCACATTACGATCTTGATTCAACAGAGCAAGCCGAAGCGTATTTCTATAGTGCTGATCAGTTCAATGATCAGAAAACTTATGAATTGCAGGTCTTATCTAATGAAGACACTTGGCTGTCTGAGGATCTGCAATGGGTTGCTGGTTTGTACCGCCTAGAAGGTGAGGGTGGCTTTGGCAGCTTATATTTAACGCTGAACCCAGTTGGTGTAGCTGCATCACTGGCCGGTTTGCCGAGTATTTTGGCGCCGATTTTGGGGCCAATTTTAAATACTACGCCAGATGTTGTTTTGGGTAATGGCGGTATTTTGACTACTGAATCCAACTCCGCTTACGCACAGGCAACGTGGTTTACCACCGACTGGTTTAATGTCACGGCGGGTGTGCGTTACCAGGAGGAAGTGCGCGGTATTACCAATAGCTACTTGGATGTGGTGTTGCCGACCGCTGGCGATCCACCGAATGAGTATTACCGCTCAGGTGATCGCTCGCAGAATATCCGAATTTCTGACTTTACCGCGCCGGATCTTGAGGCTGAAACGGTTTCGCCGCGTATTGCACTTCAGCTTTTCCCAACTGAAAACTTGCAGATATTTGCATCGGCACAGCGCGGTTATAAAAGCCCCACCTACAATATTGTAAACTTCTTTACGGATCCAGATCCGGTTGAAGAAGAGGAGGCGACCGCGTTTGAGTTGGGCTTTAAATCGGATTTGTTTGACAGCTCGCTACGACTTAACGGTGCGATTTTTAAAACCAAAATTGAAGGTCTGTTAACGGCTTTGGTTGCCATTCCTTCGGGTGGGATTGTTAGCTTTAAAAATGCAGGCACGGCAGAGATAGAAGGTGCTGAAATCGATTTTCAGTGGCAGCCGATGGCTGACTTAAATCCCGGTTTGGTATTCAGCGGCGGGGCAACCTATTTAGATGCCTTCTATACCGATTATCAAAATGGGGCGGGCTTTGACGATGATACTGGTCTGTATTTTGGTGACGACAGTTTAACGGGTGATCCAGCTCGTGACTTTAGTGGCAATCGGATTGTTCGGACGCCGCGTTTTAGTTCTAGTGTATCCGCTAACCAGTTCTTGAGTATGGGTGATTTCGGTAACCTGGAGTTTGGTGTGGACTACTATTACAACGGTGGCTACAACACGACACCACAAGCGTCGCCGCATTTTGAACAAGATCAGTACGAAACCTGGGCCGGTCGCGTGTCATATTTTTACGATCCACTGGGTTTACAGTTGACGGCCTTTGTGAATAACGCCAAAGACAAAGATTATACCCAGGCTATGGTGCAACAAGACTTCGGTCGCACCGTAACGTTAGCGCCGCCACGGACCTACGGACTTAAATTAAAATGGGATTTTGACACCCTGTTTTAATCGGTCGCAATCACCCTTGCGGAGGATATGTGACGGCGTGTCCTCCGCTTTTTTAATATATAAAATAAAAAGGAATGGAATATGAAATTAAGAAATGACTTTTCTAAATCTGTTATCGCCATATCGGTGCTGGCCGCATCCTTTTTTACGTTGAGCGATCGAGCGTTCGCTCAGGCGGAGTTGGCTGGCTTGCTATCACTGCCCAGCGGGCCCTTAGCGCCACTCTATGCGCCAATTAGCGACTTGGGATTGCTACCGCCTGGACTTGAAAATGGCACAGCATTATTTTTGGCGGGCTCAGATATTTTGTTGAGTGGTGAAACCCCAATAGACACACTAATAGGTTTGGGTGGCCCCTTAAAAGGTCAGTTGATACCTATATTTGATGTGTTGGTGGATAGCCCAATGACGACGGTGGATTATATTGTGGGTGGCGGTACGATTATTTCCCCAGGCCTAACTATCATTCCGCAAATTCCCTTGTTAAATACGCCGCTGTTGGGTTTGTAAACCTTGCGACATTAACGCAGCAATGGCCTTAGCATATTTTCGAGGCCATTGAGTTTTATCTCATACATTAGTGCCAGCTGATCGCCTAATTTACCTGCCGGAAAGCCCTGTTTGTGAAACCACACTAAATAGGGTTCCGGTAGTTCTAGCAGTTTCCTTCCTTGGTATTTTCCAAATGGCATGACCTGATTCACCGCATCGATTAAAATTTGCGGATCTTGATCAAGCGTCATTTTTCGCTCCTGAGCTATGCCACGCATTTGCGCCTAGGGCGATGAGACGCAGCTGTTTTTCTGCCTTTTGAATGATCTCGGCGTCGTCTTCGCCGCGTGGTCTGCCCATGAGCTGCTGCGTCACGATTTGGATCATTGAGCCAATCATTAGGCTGGCGAGCATTTGCAAGTCGTCTTCGCTCCAGTCATCGCTGCTAACAAGCCTGGCTAAGTCGCTAGCGAGTTCGATCTCGAGTTGTTTGAATTCGTCGTTGATGGCATTGCGAATAATCGCAACACCACCAAAAGCTTCTCGACTAATAAACTGAAACTGGCGCCGGTGAGCGCGAACATAGGTGACAAAGGTTTCAACGGAGCGACGAATAATTAATTCTTCGGGAATGGGGTTGGCGCGCACCGTGATCAACATGGTGCGAAGGGTGCTAAACGAGGAGGTGACTAACTCTAAACCGAGACTGTCCATGTCTGGAAAGTGCCGGTAGAAGGCGCCGGGAGTAATACCCACTTCGCGGGTTACTTCACGCAGACTAATGCCATCGAAACTTTTGTCCCGGTTTATCAGTTCTAATACTGCTTCGAGTAAGGCTTGGCGAGTGTTGATTAGCGTATCACTGTGGCTGCGATGGCGCTTTTGAGGACGACTCATAATACGTGTAACTCGTGGTTGAGAGTTGTGTCATCACCATCTAGTTCCCTATCGCGTTGTTGCGACGTTCATCGGTGATCTTTCGGACCTGGGCCTAAGTTTACAAGCCCCAGCTGGATGTGACCAGCGGGGACTGAACAAGGCTTGCCTATTGATCAAGCTGGGAGGATGTTGCCAGTGTGCCGGCTTGGTAGTGCTAGGGTGAATATTTTAGCCCACACGGATGCGTACTGACTCCACAGCGGTCCGGTGTTATAGGGGATGCCGTATCTATCGCACACTTCGCGAACAGCCACCGACAGCTCCGCATAGCGGTGCGCAGGTACATCTGGGAACAGATGATGCTCAATCTGGTGAGATAGATTGCCACTCATAATATGGAAGATTTTGCCGCCTTCTATATTGGCTGAACCGAGCAGTTGACGGTAGTACCAGTGCCCTTTGGTTTCGTTCTCGCAAACCGACGCCGGAAACGTGTGCACTTCGGCGGGGAAGTGCCCGCAGAATATAATGGTAAAGCTCCAGATATTACGAATTAGATTGGCTACCGCGTTGGCCGCCATGACCACCGGAAATAATGGGCCTGCGAGTGCGGGAAACAAAATGAAGTCCTTGCCCCAGATACGCGCAGTTTTGCGCAGTGACTGCTTGAGTTTTGGCCAGGTTTCTTTAAACGATCGTTTACCTGTGCGCAGACTGTCCATCTCTACATCGTGAAGTGCAACGCCCATATCAAAAAATAACATTAGCAGTGTCGCAAAAATGGGGTTTGCTAAGTAAGCGGGGTGCCAATGCTGCGCCTTGTCCATGCGTAAAATGCCATAGCCGATATCGCGATCTTTACCCAGTACATTAGTGTAAGTGTGGTGTTCATAGTTATGCGAGTGGGCCCACTGCTCACTTGGGCAGTTGGTATCCCAGTCATAGTGCTTGGAGTGGAAACGGGGGTCGCCCATCCAGTCGTATTGACCGTGAATAATATTGTGACCAATTTCCATATTGTCGAGAATTTTAGCGATACCAAGACCGATGCTGCCTGCGCAGATTAGCGTCCAAAACAGTGGCCAGCTGGCAAGTGAAAGACCCAGCGACGGTAGAAATGGCAGTGCGGCATAAATACTAATTCGCGACGCGATAGCGAGTGCGCGTTGAAATGCCACTACTCGTTTTATATAGCGTGCGTCACGTGCGCCGCGCTGCAATAGCGCGGTCTGTTTTATCGCGTCTATTTCCTCGCCAAAGTTGGCGAGTTGTTCTGCATTAAGTGCGATTTTACCCATGGCTTTGGCCCTTTGTAAGTTGTGTCAAGTGTGATTTAGTTGTTACAGCGAAAGAGTGATATCGCCCACCGCCTGCGAAATACACAGTCTGATATGCTCTTCGCCCCGGCTGATTTCACCGCTATTAATATTGCGCACTGTGCCGCTGGTTTTTAAGCAGGTGCAGGTGTGGCATATGCCCATACGACAGCCAGACTGCGGGCTTAAACCGGCACTTTCGGCCTGTTCTAATAATGTGCTGCCATCGTTTTCAATGGCGAATTGGCTCTGTCTAAACGCGATGCTGCCGCTGATATCATCTGTGTTCAAAGCGCGATTAGCCGGTTTGAACCGCTCGCTGTGTAGTTTGTCACCCTGAGATAACAGCTCGAATTCGGCGCTGACCTGATCGATTAATGCCTCCGGACCACAAACGTAAGTCAGTGGTAGCGAAATTGAGCCAGTGTGATCAGCAATACCATTGTTGGTGCTTAGCGCATTGAGTAAATGGTGTTGATTGAAGTGTCCATGCAATGCTTGCTGGCTGGGTGCAGAGCTATACACCAGTAGCAATGAGAAGTTTTCATGGCGTTGCGCCAGCTCTTCTAAGCGCTTGCGGAATATGCAGTCCGCACTGTTGCGACTGTAGTAAAGCAGGGTGATGGCGCCGCTGTGGCCGTGCTCAAATAGAGTTTCTAGCATCGCCATCATTGGTGTGATACCACTGCCTGCTGCAATAAATAGCAGTGCAGCGGGAATGTCAGCGGGCAATACGAAGTCCCCCGCTGCGGGCGATATACTAATGCGATCACCTACGCGTAATTCGCTATTAATGTATTTGGATACAAAGCCATCTTCGTGTGCCTTGACCGTAATACGCGGTTTTTGGTGGTAGGCGCTATTGCTAAGCGAATAACTGCGACTGTGAAGGCGACCATCGATCTCGATATAAACCTGTACAAACTGGCCAGGCAGGAAGTGGATCCACTCACCATTAGGGGATAATTCGATGCTTACCGTGTCATCGGTTTCTGCCGTTATAGCGCTAACTCGGGCGGGGATGCGAGTTTTGTCCAGCGACCACATTGGATTGATCACTTCTAAATAGCGGCCGATACCGTGGGGTGCAGCAAGTGCATTGATCAGTGGCGTGTCAATAATACGGCGCCAAGCACTGCGGGATGTTGTATTGGTGGCAAGGCTCATATTCTCTCCTTTTACTGGGGGCTTGTGTTAGGCCACTCACAGTGTTGGTAAAATCAATTAGTGAACATTTGTGCACAATAAGGCTGTGAGAGGGGTTTGTCAACAGTCGTGCACTAAGTTTTTTGTTGTCGTGCTCATGTGTTCTGCTATTCTTTTTCGATTTCAATATATTGATTTTTATGGGTTTTTTGTAATTTCTTCTTTCTTTGGGCGGTGCTTATAGGTTTTCTTGGCTTGTGTGAATATTGAACAGTACAAAAATCTTCTTGCCGCTGCGGTCTATCTAGCGGCCATTTGCTGGGCTTGCTTAAAGCAATTCTGTTAAACTTCGCGACCCAGTATCCGTGACAAAGAGATAGAGTTATGGCGGAACAAGCTTCAGCGCAACAAGTGGTTCGCGAACATTTGGCGCAGTTGCATGAGCAGCCCAAGGTGCCCGCAGAAGAACGGGCGGCCTTGCGTGAAAAAATTAAGCGCCTGTTGATTGAGCGAAATGCGGTGCTTGTTGCTCATTATTACACCGACCCTGAAATCCAGGCGCTGGCCGAAGAGACCGGTGGCTGTGTGTCTGACTCTTTAGAAATGGCGCGTTTTGGACGAGACCACGGGGCCGCGACGCTGGTGGTTGCCGGTGTTAAGTTTATGGGCGAGACGGCAAAAATTTTGTCGCCGGAAAAGCGCGTGCTGATGCCAACTCTGGAGGCAACGTGCTCCCTGGATATTGGTTGCCCTATCGACGAGTTTTCTGCTTTTTGCGATGAGCACCCTGACCGTACCGTGGTTGTGTACGCTAATACCTCGGCAGCGGTAAAAGCGCGCGCTGATTGGGTTGTTACCTCAAGTATTGCTTTAGATGTGGTTGACTACTTGGATGGTGAGGGCGAGAAAATTCTATGGGCGCCCGACAAACATCTCGGTGACTACGTTCGCCGCGAAACAGGGGCCGACGTGTTGTTGTGGGATGGCGCCTGTATTGTCCACGAAGAATTTAAAGCACAGGGTATTCTCGATCTTAAAAAGGTGTACCCCGATGCAGCGGTGTTAGTGCACCCTGAATCACCCGCTAGCGTTGTTGCCTTGGCCGATATGGTTGGTTCCACCACCCAGATTATTAATGCGGCGCGCGACCTACCTAATAAGCAAATGATAGTAGCTACCGATCAGGGCATTTTTTATAAGCTTCAGCAGTTGGTGCCAGATAAGGAGTTTATCATTGCGCCCACAGCGGGCAGTGGCGCGACTTGTCGGAGCTGTGCAAATTGCCCTTGGATGGCAATGAATGCACTTGATAATTTGGCGGCGGTTCTTGAAAGCGGCTCAAATGAAGTGTTTGTTGACCCAGAACTTGGCGTGCAGGCTATGAAACCGCTGACGCGCATGTTGGATTTTGCAGCGGGTAAGCGTTGATAGCATAACGTCATGTCCAAAAAAAAACGCCGCTGAAATAGCGGCGTTTTTGTATTTGTTTTGCAGTATTTAATAAAGGAGCCCTATAGTCGCTTCAGTTTTTCTTCCATGTCAGCGATGTCTTTTAGTCGCTGGCGAATTCGGCTTTGCTCAATATGATTGTTGCCAGTGCGCTCATAGCCATAGCGCAATTGCTGTTTGGCGCGCTCAAATTGGCCGACAAGAATAAAGTACTCGGCGCGGGCGAGATGGACACCCAAAATATTGCCGGCTAAGCCGCGGACCTCTGCCAGTTGATACCATAGATTGGGATCGTCAGGTCGCTCCTGCGACTGCCTACTGAGTAGAATGTCAGCTTCGTTGTAGCGGTTGGCCTCTTGAAATACCTGCGCTAACTCCATGGTGTAAGGGTTGTTGCCCGGCGTAATAGCCAGTTGATTACTCAGCATGGCAATCGCTTTGTCATACTCCTTTTTACCGATAAGAATATCGGCCTCGGCAATGCGGTAGGCGATTCGCTGGCCATCGTCCTCGAGTAAGGGCGCGAGTTTTTGTGCCGCCTCATCCCAGCGCTCTAGTTTGATCAGGGCGATGACTACCCCGTAGCGATGGGCCTCGCCGTTAACACTATTCGTCCCAGACCAGTTTTTAAGTAGATCCTCGGCATTATTGCTATGAAATAGCGTGGCGCGCATTTTCATCAGCTGATAATTGAGGTTGTCGGTATATACCTTGCGCGGATACTGGCGGGCGCGGTTTTTACTGTCGCTGACACGGCTGTCCGTGAGGGGGTGGGTGAGCAGAAACTCCGGTGGCTTGGAGCGCGCATACCGCAGGTTTTTACCCATGTTTTCGAACATCGCGGGCACCGCGTTGGGGTCCATACCCGACTTGGCCAAGGTTTCCATGCCGAGGCGATCCGCCTCTTGCTCATTTTGCCGACTAAAGCGCAGCTGGCTGTCGAGGGCGGCGGCCTGGGTTGCGGTGATGGCAGCTATGCCGGCATCGGCACCGGCGGTGGCGGCGAGTACTACGCCGGCCAGTAGCCCCGCTAAAGTGGGAATAGTGCTTTGCGCAGATTTGTCTAGCGAGCGAGTAAAGTGGCGTTGACTGATGTGGGCAATTTCGTGGGCGAGTACCCCGGCAAGCTGGGCCTCATTGTCGGTGTTCAGGAATAAACCGCTGTGAACGCCGATAACGCCGCCGGGCACGGCAAAGGCGTTGATCGTCGGGTTATCTACCACGACGGTTTCGAGGCGCCGATCTTTGAGTTCGCTGTTAGATACCAGTTTGTATAGCAGTGACTCGATATAGTCCTGCATCAGGGGGTCATCAACGGTTTTTACGCGACTGCGGAACATTTTGAGCCACATCCTGCCCAAGTCGTGCTCTTGCTGGGCGGAATAGCGCGATGCGGTAACGTCTCCTAGGTCAGGTAGATTATCTGAGGAGTTGTAATCAGCTGTGCTAAAGCTTGCGCATAGCAACAGGCCAATACCGAGTAGATGTTTAAACACTGTCAATCTTATATACCTTACATCGCGGAATCTGGGGCACTTATTCATCATACAAGAGCGCGTAGCCTATGACCCTATTAATTACGAAAAGTGTTAGGGCCTGTTCACACTAATTCGATTATCACTGCTGGCGGTCATTTTTGCTTCCAGCTAGCGGAGCGCCGCCCGGGCGGCAGTCGCGCCGTTTAGTCATTCTAAACAAGTGATTGAGAGCCTGCCCCATGAGTGTAGCGAATGCTTTGGGTACAACAATGCTGGGGGCAAAAATGGCACCAGCCCTTCGGGTTGTGGCTAAAAAAGCGACACTCCGCGTTGCTCGTCGTTTATTTGGAATCACCAAACTGCTTTCCTCGCTCCTAGATTGACGCTTTTTTAGTCACAACAGTGACAATCGAATTAGTGTGAACAGGCCCTTGCTTGGGACTGCCATCATCGCAGGCTATACTAGCCTTTTATTGTGTTATGCCACGGAATTATGACTGATATAAATGTCTTTTTGGACGCCATGGGCCTAGAGTGCCCGCTGCCCTTATTAAAAGCAAAGCAAGCGCTTAATCGCATGGCTAGCGGAGAAGTGCTAGAGGTTTTAGCAACGGATGCTGGTTCTGTGCGCGATTTTGAGGTGTTTGCCAAGCAAAGTGGCAATACCTTATTACTAAGCGAGGATAACGACGGCACCTATCGCTATCTATTTGAAAAGAAGTAACACTGCCCGATTTACATCACTAATCTTATAGGAACCTCAGTCATGCTGGGTATTGTTCGTTCATGGTTTGATCGCCTGTTTGCAGAAGAAGAAACCGTGGTCTTACTGCTGTTAATTGTCGCTTGCCTACTGCTGATGCTGACTCTCGGTAATGTGCTAGTGCCTATTGTTGCCAGTATTGTGCTGGCATTTATGATGCAGGGAATTATTGCGCGTCTTAGCAGTATGGGCGTGTCCCACTGGCTTACCATCACCATTACCTATCTTGTTTTTGTGGGCGTTTTCTTTGGCGTGCTGGTGGTGTTATTACCGTTGGTTTGGCAGCAGCTAACTAATTTATTCCAGGAATTACCCACCATGCTGCGTAAATTGCAGCAGTTACTATTGTTGCTTCCCCAGCGCTCAGAGATGTTCACCGAGCAACAAATTCGAGACTGGATGGCCCTTGCAAGCAAGGAGCTGGGGTCGGTAGGGCAATACTTGCTAAGCTTTTCGATCGCGCAGCTGCCTAATGTTGTCGGCTTGATGATTAACATCATACTTATTCCAATTCTGGTGTTTTTCTTTCTGAAAGATAAGGCAACAATTCTCGCTTGGCTGTCGAGTTTTCTGCCGTATAGGCGCCCTCTGTTGAACGCGGTCTGGGCCGAGATGAATGTTCAAGTTGCAAACTATGTGCGCGGCAAAGCAATCGAAATTGTCATTGTCGGGTCTGTTTCTTATATCGCATTTGTCGTAATTGGCTTGAATTACTCCGCCTTGCTGGCGCTCGCCGTGGGGCTTTCCGTTGTGATTCCCTATATCGGTGCGGCGGTGGTGACTTTGCCGGTGTTGTTGGTCGGTTTCATTCAATGGGGTTGGGGCGGGGAGTTTTTGACCCTGTTTATTGTCTACAGCGTGATCCAAGCGCTAGATGGCAATGTATTAGTACCACTGCTATTTTCTGAGGCAGTGAATATGCATCCGGTCGCGATCATAGTCTCGGTGCTGGTATTTGGTGGAATTTGGGGTATGTGGGGTGTGTTTTTTGCGATCCCCTTGGCCACCTTGGTGAAGGCGATTTTATACGCTTGGCCGCGACCAAAGATTCCGGAGCCGGATGTTAGCGAGCTATCAGTGAGTGAGTAAGCGAGACAGGGCTTGGGCTGTGATTCGCGTAGGGCGTCGAAAGCGTAAACAATTTTAAGGACCGTTTGTGAAATATTTGAAATCTCTTGGTGTGTTGGTATTTGTTTTTCTGTTGGCGGCTTGCAGTGGATTGGGTTCCGACTGGCTGGCTGAAAAAAGTGATAGTAGCGCGGTTTTAAAACCGGTCAGCGATCAACGGGAATACCGCTACGCAGAGCTTGAGAACGGTCTAAAAGTGATGCTGATTTCCGATGCCGGTGCAGATAAGGCGGCGGCATCGCTAGACGTCAATGTGGGGAGTCGCCAAGACCCCGGAAATTATCAAGGTTTAGCCCACTTTTTAGAGCATATGTTGTTTTTGGGTACTGAAAAATACCCAGAAGCTGGCGCCTATCAGGCGTTTATCACTGCCCACGGAGGCAGTCACAATGCCTTTACTAGTTTTGAACACACCAATTACTTTTTTGATATCAGTGCCGATTCTTTAGCGCCAGCGCTGGATCAATTTGCACAATTTTTTGTGGCGCCCTTGTTCAATGCAGAGTACGTGCAGCGTGAAGTCAATGCGGTGAACTCTGAGTACCGAGCCCGGATCCGCGATGACGCACGTCGAGAATTGTCGGTATTCAAAGCGCAAGTCAATCAAGCCCATCCCTTTGCAAAATTTTCTGTCGGCAATCTCGATACCTTGCAGAGTACCAACGAGCTTGCACTGCGGGAACAGCTGCTCGAATTTTATCGCAAGAATTATTCCGCCAATATTATGACCTTGACGGTGATAGGTAGGGAGTCACTCGACGAGCTAGAGGCGATGGTGCTGCCAAAGTTTAGCGATGTTAAAAATCGCAGCCGGCATCTTGCGCCGATTACAGAGCCACTTTTCACGGCGGGTGATTTGCCGCGTTGGGTGAATATTCAGCCGGTGCAAAATCGTCGTTCGCTATCCATAAATTTCCCGGTGCCAGACGCGGAAAAATACTGGCACAACAAGCCACTTAACTACATTGGTAATATTCTTGGCCACGAAGGCAGCGGTAGTTTGCTGTCCGTTCTAAAAGCGCGGGGCTGGGCTGACAGCTTAAGCGCAGGGCAGAGTTTTGATTATCAGGGGGGCGCGCTGTTTGGTGTCGATGTGGCCTTGACGGTGTCCGGGCAAAAGCATGTCGATGAGATTGTCGGTTTGGTATATCAAAGCATTGCTGAGTTGCGTCTTAAGGGCGTGGAGGCTTGGCGTTTTGAGGAGCAAGCAGGGTTGGCGATGCAGGAGTTTATGTTTCGAGCACAGCCTGCCGCAATTAACGAAGTTGTGCAGTTGTCTATGGGCTTGCAGCGCTATCCAGCACAAGAGTTATTGCGCGGCCCATACTTAATGGATGAGTATCGTCCTGAGTTACTCGCAGAGTTTTTGGCTGAAATGACGCCGGAAAATAGTTTTATTAGTTTGGTCGCGCCAGGCGTAAATACAGATATTGAAATACCACGCTATCAAGTTAATTACGGTGTGCGGGAGGTGACAGCGGAGCAGTTGACTGCCCTGATACCCGTGAGTACAAAGGGTTTAGATTTGCCCGCTAAGAACAATTTTATTGCCTCTGACTTTGCGCTCAAAAAAGGTGATGGTTCGGCAAGCCCCAAACTGCTCGCCGATGTACCGCTGGAATTGTGGTTAAACACCGACGATATTTTTGAATTGCCAAAGGGCAGAGTGTATCTGCTGCTTGAATCCGAGGAGGTGGTCGCCGATGCTGATCGGCGTGCGAAAAGTGATTTGTGGCTGCGGATGGTGAAAGACCAGCTCAATGAACTTGCCTACCCGGCGCAATTGGCGGGCCTGGATTTTGACGTGTCGGTAGGCTGGCGCGGAATTCAAATCAGCGTGGGTGGTTTTAATCAAAAGCAGGGTGAGCTGCTGCGCGAATTGCTGGCGGTATTGAAAAAGCCAGAATGGCAGCAAGATCGTTTTGAGCGCTTAAAAGCGCAGCGCCTGCGCCAGTTTGAGAATGCGGCGCGCCAATCACCGTATCAACAAGTTGTGGCTGAATTACCGCGGATGTTGAATCTTGAAAACCCTGGATTAAAGGCCCACGAAGCCGCAACCAAAGCCGCGACGATGGCGGCAGTTGCTGATCATGCGCAGGCAGTGATGGGGCAGTTGCATTTGCGGATGATGGTCGACGGCAACTTTAGTGAAGACGACGCCAGGTCGTTGGCAGAGGTAGTGACCACGACGTTGCCGACGGTAACGGAAAGGCGTTCTCCGTCGCAGTTTATAAGTCATCTTCCGGTGGGTACGGCCGTGCGGGAAATCGACGCTGAACACGATGATAGCGCGGTACTGCTCTATGTTCAGAGCGCAGTAAAAGGTCTGCAGGCGAGGGTGGCAATGGGCCTGAGTGCGCAAATGTTGAGCGCGGATTTTTATCATCAATTGCGCACTCAAAAGCAGTTAGGTTATGTGGTGAGCGCCAGCGTTTATCCCCAGCGAGAAGTGGCGGGGATGATCTTTTTAGTGCAGTCGCCGGTAATGGATCCCGCATCGGTGCAGGCTGAGATCAACGCCTATATTCAGCAGTGGCTGAAGACCGGGGTTGATGAAGCTAGTTTTGAAAAGCATAAAGCGGGATTGTTGCTGCGCCTTGCAGAGCAGCCTGAAAATTTATGGGATGCGGCCAGTCGTCACTGGCAGGATTTATTGGATGACTACCTGAAATTTAACAGTCGAGATTTATTGGTTCAGGCCTTAACTGATTTGAGCTATGCAGATTGGTTGGCGGTCACTCAGCGGGATCTGGGCGCGGCACAACGCGTACTTTTGGTCTATAACGCCGGTAAGTGGCCGCAATCACAGCCAAAGGGCAAGCCTAGTGGTGAGCCTGCACAATTTAAAGAAGCACTGCCGTTTTATCGCTTTGAGTGACGGGGTGTTGCTGTGACATTGGGCGTAAGCCGTTGTTTTTGATAGATTCTATGATGATGTTTTAATAATTTATTCATATAATAAATAGTTACATTTAGTTGATTTATGGTTGAAAAGCTGTGAGAATTTCCATCGCTCAAAGTCTGTAAACCAGACCTTGAGCGATGGAATTAACCCTGTATTCGGGTGTTCGCAGGCTCAAAAGGCCTGTGCTTAACCCAACTGGGCCAGGTGATAACCGTCACTCACAGGCTGATTTTAAACACACGGAGCTGATCGCTCTCCGGTGAATCAGTTGTAAGCGGAGCACATCCAAGCATCATGCTTGCTGGTCTAGACAGCCCACTGTATTGGTAAAGGACTGTGTATGTATCAAGACCAAGATTTGCGTGAAGATCTCGATCCCCAAGAAACCCAAGAATGGCTTGAAGCCCTTGATGGTGTCCTTAAAAACGGTGGTCGCGCGCGTACTGCATTTTTAATGAAACGACTCGCCAAGCACGCGACACGTGCGGGTACTGAACTTCCTTCCGCAATTACCACCTCTTTTCGCAATACCATCGAACCCAATAATGAACGTCGCATGCCGGGCGACTTGTTTATGGAGCGCAAAATTCGCTCGATGATTCGCTGGAATGCCTTGGCGATGGTGATGCGTGCCAATGACAATAACGAGGGGTTGGGCGGTCATATTTCGAGCTTTTCCTCATCGGCAACCTTGTACGATGTGGGCTTTAACTACTTTTTCCGTGGCGGTGAAAAGGCCGATTTAATCTACTATCAGGGCCACAGCTCACCTGGCATGTACGCGCGCTCTTACCTAGAGGGCCGAATAGATGAGAAGCAGCTCGATGGCTTCCGGCGTGAAGTTGATGGCAATGGCTTATCTTCGTACCCACATCCTTGGCTAATGCCAGATTACTGGCAGTTCCCAACCGTGAGCATGGGCTTGGGACCGATTCAGGCGATTTATCAAGCCCACGTGATGAAGTACCAGCAGAGCCGTGGTTTGGTTGATCACGGCGATCGCAAGGTTTGGTGCTTTATGGGTGACGGCGAGAGTGACGAGCCAGAATCGTTGGGTTCTATCGCGCTGGCTGGCCGTGAAAGTTTGGATAATCTGATCTTTGTTGTGAACTGTAATTTGCAGCGGCTGGATGGGCCGGTGCGCGGTAACGGCAAAATTATTCAGGAGCTGGAAGGGGTTTTCCGCGGCGCAGGTTGGAATGTTGTCAAAGTTATTTGGGGTCGTCACTGGGATAAATTATTAGAAAAAGATACGACTGGTTTATTGCGTCGCCGCATGAACGAAGTGGTAGACGGCGAGTTACAAAACTATAAGGCCAATGGCGGTGCGTATACCCGCAAGCATTTCTTTGGCAAATACCCTGAATTATTGGAATTGGTCAAAGATCTCTCTGACGAAGATATTATGTATCTCAATCGCGGTGGTCACGATCCTTATAAGGTGTATGCAGCCTACGCGCAGGCAATGGAGACCAAAGGTCGCCCCACCGTTGTGTTGGCGATGACCGTAAAAGGCTACGGTTTGGGCGAAGGCGGTGAAGCGCAAAACGAGGCGCACTCAGTCAAAAAACTCGATTTGGAAGAACTTAAGAAATTCCGCGACCGCTTTGGCGTGCCAATCAGCGACGAAGATTTGAAATCCGTACCTTATTATCGTCCTGCGGAAGACAGTCCTGAAATGGTCTATATGCGCAAGCGCCGCGAAAAGCTCGGCGGTTTTTTACCCGCGCGCCAAGCTGATTTTCAGGCGGTAACAACACCTGCGCTAGAGACCTTTAGCGCGCAGCTAAAAGCCACGGGCAAGCGCGAAATTTCGTCTACCATGGCCTTTGTGCGTATTTTATCCAGTCTTGTAAAAGACAAGGAAATTGGTTCTCGGATCGTCCCCATTGTGCCGGATGAAGCCCGTACCTTTGGTATGGAAGGTATGTTCCGCCAGCTCGGGATTTATTCCTCGCAGGGCCAGCGGTACACCCCGCACGACTCCGATCAGGTCATGTACTACAAAGAAGATAAACAGGGCCAAATTTTAGAAGAAGGCATCACCGAGGCTGGCGCGTTTTCAGCGTGGTTGGCAGCGGCGACGTCGTATAGCAATCATCACTATCCGATGATTCCATTTTATATTTTTTATTCTATGTTCGGCTTTCAGCGGATTATGGACCTTGCTTGGGCTGCGGGTGATTCCCAAGCGCGGGGCTTCTTGATTGGCGCCACAGCGGGACGGACCACCTTGAACGGTGAAGGCCTTCAGCATCAGGACGGGCACAGTCATTTAATGGCGAATATGATTCCAAACTGTGTGTCTTACGACCCTACCTACTCCTATGAGCTGGCGGTGATTATTCAAGATGGCATGCGGCGCATGTATCAAGACAAGGAAAATGTCTTTTACTACGTCACCGTTATGAATGAAAACTACGGTCACCCAGATATGCCGGAAGGCTGCGAGGCGGGCATTGTAAAAGGCTTGTATTGCCTTACCGCATCGACGGTTAAGAAGCCGAAACTAAAAGTGCAGTTGATGGGTAGCGGTACTATTTTGCGGGAAGTTGAAGCGGCTGCGGCAATCCTAAAAGCGGATTATAAGGTTGAGGCGGATATCTGGAGCGCAACCAGTATTAATCTGTTGCGTCGTGATGGTCTGGATTGTGAGCGCTGGAATATGCTGCACCCAGAGAGTGAGCCGCGTGTGCCTTATGTGACCGAACTGCTGCGCGCCAAGCAGGGGCCGGTAGTGTGCGCAACAGATTATATTAAGTCCTATGGCGAGCAGTTGCGTCCGTATATAGAGGCGCGTTATGTCGTATTGGGTACCGACGGTTACGGCCGTTCAGATACCCGCGCCAAGCTTCGTCAACACTTTGAAGTGGATAGGCAATATATTGTGATTGCGGCGTTAAAGGCCTTGGCTGATGATGGCCAAATTGCTTTGAGCGAAGTGACCAAAGCCATCAAGGCCTTTGGTTTAGACGTGGATAAAATCAATCCGCTTTCTCGCTAATCGTTGATAAGGATTTTTTTGTGGCTAAAGAAACGGTAAAAATTCCTGATGTGGGTGGCGGAGATGTCGACGTCATCGAGGTATGTGTAAAAGTTGGCGATGTAGTCGCGAAAGAAGACTCGTTGATTGTATTGGAGTCGGACAAAGCGTCGATGGAAATTCCCTCGCCACTGGCCGGCAAGGTGCTAAGTATTAGTGTTAAAGATGGCAGCACCGTGCATGAAGGGGACGTCATTCTTGAGTTGGAAGTAGAGGGTGGTGCGGCTACCCAAGAGACTGAGGAACAAGATACTAGCGAGCAAACTTCGGCAGAATCTAAATCTGCAAAAGCTGACAAGAATGCAGACGCAGAAAAGGAGAAAGAGAAGGAGAGTCCCGCGCCTAAAGCAGCTAGTGCTGAAAAAACAGTGTCGACGGGCTTGCAGCGCGAGACTGTGAAAGTGCCGGATATTGGCGGTGGCGATGGTATTGAAGTAATCGAAGTCTGTGTCGCCGAAGGTGATGAAGTTAGTGAGGGTGACTCTTTAGTTGTACTGGAGTCAGATAAAGCCTCGATGGAGATTCCCTCACCGTACAGCGGCAAAATAATTTCCCTGGCAATTAAAGCTGGGGACAGCGCCAAGCAAGGTACAGCCATAGCAGAGATTGAGTATCAGGCATCGGCGGAGGAGGGGGCGGTGGAAGAAGAGCCTGCCCAAGCCGACGCTGAGCCTGAAAAGCCGGCTTCGCCAGTCGCAGCCTCTGCACCACCGCCAGCAGCAAAACCAACTGCACCGGCTTCACCCTCTGTGGTTAGTCACGCCGATGTATACGCTGGCCCAGCAGTGCGCAAGCTCGCCCGCGAGTTTGGTTTGGAGTTAGAACAGGTGCCGCCTAGCGGCCCGCGCGGACGTATTTTAAAAGAAGATTTGCAGCAATTTGTTAAAGATCTCGCCACAGGTAAAGGGGCGTCGACGGGCACAGGGATCCCCGCTATCCCGGAAGTAGATTTTAGTCAGTTCGGCGAGATTGATGTGCAGGCGCTGAGCAAGTTACACAAGCTCACGGCGGCGAATATGCACCGGAGTTGGGTGAATCTTCCTCATGTTACCCAGTTTGACGACGTCGACATTAGTGAGCTAGAAGACTTCCGCGCCAGTGTTAAAAAAGAGGGCGAGCAGCGCGGTGTAAAACTGACGCCACTGCCGTTTTTGTTAAAGGCAGCGGCCTTGGCCCTGCGTACATACCCTAAGTTCAATGCATCGCTAAGTGCAGACGGCGAAAGCATAATCTTCAAAAAATACGTCAATATTGGCATCGCGGTGGATACCCCGGCAGGCCTGGTTGTGCCGGTGATTCGCGACGTCGATAAAAAATCCCTCTGGGAATTGGCGGCAGAGTCCGCCGAGTTAGCGCAAAAGGCCAAGGATCGTAAACTGAAACCCGCAGATATGCAGGGTGGATGCTTTACGATTTCCAGTCTGGGTAGCATTGGCGGTACCGGTTTTACACCCATTATTAATGCGCCAGAAGTGGCGATTATGGGCGTATCTAAACTTGCTGTTAAGCCACAGTGGAATGGTAGCGAGTTTGTGCCGCGCAAGATGTTGCCGGTGTCTTTATCCTATGATCATCGCGCCATAAATGGCGTCGATGCCGGGCAATTCTTCACCTACCTGGGTGAGTTGCTGGTGGATATACGGCGTTTGCTATTGTAATTTCCCTCCTCTAAAACCACAGGGCGCCATTGTTCCGCGCCCTGTGTTGTTTTTCTCCTTCGACGCCGATTATTAAAGGTGGAGCCCCGGTATTGGAGGGGAGCTACAATTTACAGACAGGTTCTCTTAATTGGCTGTTGGCGCCATCTAGTTAGAAGAAAGAACAACTTTGTGATGCGAAGGATAGGCCTAATGGGCTCGCGTATCCTGGGGTGCCTACCGTTACGAATGTCTCTGTAGCGCGGCAGGCCCGACTAAGGCTGGAGGTAATCAGCGGTAGGTAAGTGCGGCTCTATTCTAAGCCATCAATTTAAGCCCGGTCCTACAGTCTGGAATTTTGAATGACTGATTTTGATCTCCACCAACCATCTACTCGTTCTTGGATCGTTGTGCAGTCGCATTTTCAGTGCCTCCTCCCCTATATTGGGGAGGCCCATTTCCTTATTAATCGTTAAATTACGCACAGAGCTCTAACGCCAAGCCTGCGGTGATTAATTCTGTCACCTTTGGGAATTTTCTTACGTCCATATTCTATCTTGTTGTGTGATTTTCCTTGGGTTAATCATCAGGCGAGTGCATAACAAGTCTGCTTGAACATAAATCGACGTGTATTGAGATGGTATAAATAATGTCAGTAAAAGAACTATTAAAAAAATGCAGTATCACCCTCATTTTTTCGTTGTTTGCAATTTCATATGCTAGTGCGGAATCTGTATTGCGCGTTAAATGCAAGGATTCTGCTAGCGATGCCGCTGTTTTTATTAACGGTAAATCGTACGGCAAATGTCCTGCGGATATATTCTTAGACGCCGGTGAGATTTCGCTCCGAGTTGTTAAAACGGTCGACGCTGAGCGTGAGCGAGTTTTCGAAACTACGTTAATGCTAAGAGATAACCGGCCGGAAATAGTTAATGTGGTACTGGCACCTGCACAGTTAAACCAAAAAGCCGCGAAGGTCCAGGCTCAGGAAGCTTTACAGAAGGCCAAGGAGGGGGATATCGCTGCCATGCAGCAAGTGTCTGATTTCTATGAGAAAGGATTAGGCTTGGTTAAGAGTGCAGAGAATGCTGAATATTGGTCTCGTCAAGCCATAGATAAACAAGATGAAAATGCGGCGAGAGCGATTTTGGCACGCGCGGAGGCTGGTGATATTGACGCCATGGCGCAATTAGCAACTCTTTATGAGCAAGGTCAAGGGGTAGAGAGAAGTGAGGCCGAAGCGCAATTTTGGCAACAAAAGCGTGAGCAGGCTATTACTGTATTAGAAAACCAAGAAACCAGTCGCGTATTAGCGTTAGCTAAAAAAGGTGATATCGCTGCTATGCAACAAATGGCAGAGTTTTACCGTGAGGGTAAAGGGATCGATAAAAGTAGTGAAAAAGCGGCTGAGTGGGAAGCCAAGGCTGCAGAGGAAAAGGTGCAGCAAGCTTTGGCTAAAGCGAATCAAAAGAGAAAACAAGAAGTTGAAGCAGAGCTTTGGGGTTATCAATCCGGTAAAGCTTATCTGAGCGGTTTTATAGCTGCGGGTAAAATGGTTGGTATGGATGCTAAGGCTGGAGATACCAGTGCTGCGTCCTCAATAGTGACATTTTCACCAACCGTACTTGTGGTAACGGCAGTGGGGCTGGCAACGGACCTTGTATCGGCACCGTTTAATGCCACAACGCATCGGCAATTACAAAATGAATTGAATGCTCGTGCAGCGGTATGGGATAAACCCAACTCAATGGTAGCCAAAGCCTACGCACAGCAGTAATTTTTATGCCTTATATCTACGTGAAAGCGCGATTGCTGATCGCGTTTTCCCTAGTGGCTCTACTCAGTGCGGCCTGCTCGATATCGCCGCAGATAGCCCAAGAGCAACTGTATATCATTCTGTCCGCTGAGAATGGTATGCCGATTATTCAATTCGATAGCAATCTTTCTACCCTTTCTGTTGATCGCCAAATCTTAATAAAAATGGCGGCCGCAGCAGACCTAAATGCAGAACAATGGTTGTTGAAAAATTTTGATAAGGCTGATTTGAAAGGCTTGTCAGAAGATGCTGGATTTGAAAAATTAGCAGATATTGTTAGTGATAATGATCTAGATGCTAAAGATGTGTATTGGTCAGTATTAGCTCGATATATCTCCAAGGCTGACTTTGCATGTAAAGAACCACTGTATTATCAGTATTTTCAGGCACGCTATAATTTATATGAAAAAGAGGTAAGTTGCGAAACGGCAATCCCGTTCAATGTGCTATCGCGTTACTCCGCGAATAATATTGTTTATGTTGACCCAAAGCGGCTGCGAGATATTCACGTCGTATTCGCCAGCAAAGATGACAATATGATGTCCAAATTTGGTCATATTTCTCTTCGGCTGGTTATTTGCCCGCAGGAAAATAGTACTGATGCGGAGTGCGATGCTAATTTGTATCAACACATAGTCTTGGGGTATATGGCCCATGTTGATGATATAAAAATTAATCGTTTGAAAGGTCTGTTCGGCGATTATAAAGCCTACCTCTACGCCAATAGCTTTATGGATGTGTATCAAAAATACACCATTAGCGAGTTCCGCAATATTTCTTCCATGCCTTTAAAATTAAGCCAGCAAGAGCGGGAGGGTATGCTTAGATCTTTGGCTGAAATTCACTGGGGGTTCGCTGGAGATTATAAATTCACTCATCGCAATTGTTCTAGCTTAATGCAGTTGGCGTTGTCCGCAATGTGGCCAAATTTTTCCGATGAATTGTCACTGCAGACTCTTTACTGGCGGCCAGATTCGTTTTTCCAGGCACTGCAAGCGACGGCTATAGCTACTTCTTCAGCACTTACCGATTTAGAGCTGGCGGAAGAGGGCGGTTTCTATTTTGCCAGTACGGAAGCTATTTATAACAAGGCCTTCGACGTTGTTAATGAAGCTATGCAAGATCATAGATACTCGTCTCTTAGTGATTATTTATCGACTAATCCTATTTTGCGGGATAACGCTGTTCAAGAAAATACAAGCTATATAGCTAGACTGCAAAGTGATGCATATCTACTCGAAGCGCAGCTGTTGCTCGAAGAACTTAGCCTGGTTAAATTCGAGTCAATAATGAATGCCGAGATGGGCTATTTTTTTAGCAAGTATGGTGTGGCGGAGATTGAAGCGCATATGTATCAGAGTATGAGTTCCGAGTCTTATGTGGCATTTTCGGAATGTGTACTTGGTCCCCTGCGAGAAAGAATTAAGCCTATCAAACGCCGCGATGGCATTCCGGATTCGCTTGAGCTCGCAAGCGAATCGACACGTAAATCCTGTCAGGCCGAAGATAAGGCGAAGTTGTTGAAGCAGGTCAACCTTTATTTGGAGTCATTAGATCCAGAGGCGTGGGCGGATGTGAAGACGGCTGTATATTATTGGGCGGAGATTATAAATAATATTAATAGTTACAAAGAATTAGGAAATAAATAGGCTATGTTTCGAAAGTATATTGTTTTAGCGGTACTATTTTTTTCTCTGCCTACTTTAGCTGCTGATGCAGAAAGTCGAATGAGATTATTACAGCAGCTAGACATGTTGGATGAGCTTGAGTTTCAAGAGCAGGTGGATGAGGCCAGGGAGTGTATAGCAGCCCGTAGCTTTAGGTGTGCTGAACGCAGTATTCACGCAGCGGACGACTTGTCAGTAAATAAAGAGCAGGAGACGGAGGTATCTTTATTAAGACGGAGTCTGAGCAATGAACGCATTGTATTGCGCCGTGAAGAGCAAGAAGAAAGGCAGCGGCGTCTTGCTAGGATTGAAAGAAGGGAGCAGCGTGAGCGGGATGAAGAGCGACGAAAGAAAGAGAAGTGGCAAGAAATAGCACGTTTGCAGCAGGAAGAACTTAATCGGCCATCAACCAGTGCGGCAGCTTCCTTGTATCAAGCATTGGATCGCGTTAATGCGAGCGTACCTAGTATTGAGGAAACGTCCGCAAACCTGCAGCAGCAAATTAATAGAACAAACCGCGAATACGCGCAGGCGAAAAGGAATCGGGAAGCCGAAGAGAGGGCTTATCAAGCTGAGCAGAGCCAAGCGCAAGCACGTATAGAGCAGCAGCGACGAGATCGAGCGCGACAAGAGCAGGCACGTATAGAGCAGCAGCGAATCGACCGCGCTCGACAGCAGCAGGCGCAAGAGCGAGAGGCAGATTTTGCAAGACAAGTTGCGCTGGCAAAGCAGCGAAAGCAAGAGCAAGAAAAACAACCGGAAAAATATCAGCTTGTTGTCGAGTCGCTCGCATTTTGCTGGGAGCACGACACCAAAAAAGACCATTGGCGCTGCCGTGGGCCCGGTCACAACAAAAGCTTGGCTAATGACGCGACATCCCTTTTCGAGCCTGGCCTACTGCAACAAGCGCGGTTAGCTGGTTGTTTGAATGCCAGTGATAATTATAAACAAGCGTGGAAATACGATGATAAGTCGGGCTACGTGATGCATTGCCAGAAGGCGTTAGCAGAGAGCGATGCGGACCTTGCTAAGGATTACGGTATGCCTGGATATATAAGGGTGAAGCGCAAAATTTATAAATGTAGCTACCCAATTCAGAATAACTGTGCGGTATATATGCAAGGCGCTGGCGATGTCGCTAATCGGCAGATTGTTCAATGATGCCCAAGCCGTTGGGATGTTTGCTGCCACTAAGATACAGCGCCGCCATTGAAGTGGAAAAAATGAAGCGGTTGGGCCTGATTGACTTTAGATAAATTTCACTCCGCTATTTAGGGAGGTCGATACTTCAAGCAATCTATAGATTGCTTGAAGTAATCGTCGAACGGTTGCTTCTCGCAATAGCACCGCGCTTGTTAATTGGAATTCCAAGTCGCCATGGTCGAGTTGCTAATATTTGAATAGCGCCTCAGATATCGATATTTTTTTGGCAAAAAACAGCTGCGCTAAGGTTTACGCCTTCGTTCTATATTAGTACCCTTTACTGAACCTCGCGTCAGATGCATTTAACTAACAGTCAGCAGGTTCTACTGTGATTCTGACTACAGTGTCGTTTTCACCATGAAAACACTTATTTCTGTTCGTTTTTGAGATTGAACCTTGAGGGTTTCGATGTAGTTGTCCAACAGTAAATTTAGTTTGTGGGTATGGGCGATTTAGATCGGTAAAAACATATATAGATGGCGTGTTAATTACTTCATGGCGCTAGTACAAAAGATTTAATGGGAAGGACTATGAAAAATCGAATTTTCACCCTAATGATGGCCGCGGTACTTGCTGCATGCGCAACTACTGGTGACGAATCGATTTCGTCCTCCACCAAAAAATCTCCCTATCCGCCAGCGGCGGCAATATCTACAGTGCAAGACGGCGAGGCTCTGTTACAACGAAACGGCGACGTTTTTACTCTCTATCTTTTTGTGGATTATATTCACGCTGGCGGTGATATGGGGGTTGCTCTGAATGGTTTCCCCAGTACTTTGGCATTGCAATTAAATGATGTAATGGTGGGGAATTTTCTGACGGGGCAGGCAATTAAACTCGAACTGTTGCCGAATCAGGATTACTCCTTTGCTGTAAAAAACACGTTTTATGATAAGGACAGCGGAAAAACTGAGCTGTCACTTAAAACCGGCGGTGCCGGTGAGTGGGCGGCGTGGACTAGTACGGATCCCCTTTTTGTTGGTAATGAGCCCAAGTTAGAGGCCTTGTCTTGGGATGAAGTTCGGGACAAGGTAAAGAAAGAGTACACATTTGTAGAGCCTTATATCGCTAGAGCAGCATTGGCGCTGAAAGCCTCGTCTATTCCAGCTCGTTTGAAAGACTGTAATCATACCGATGACGCGGCTTTGTGCCAGAGTGGCTTGATATCGGAAATGCCGGCGTCGCTGCGTAGCGGCGATGTGAGTGAGATTGTAGCGGCTATTCTGGATGATGGTGCAGCGCCGTTGGTCGCTACGGCGTCAGGTGGTTTGCCGGCCGCTCCTGCCACAACAGAAATCAACTATGAAGACCCGTTATTCCAGCCTTTTAATGGCATTGATCTTTCGCAGTACAAGAATGCGGGCGACGGTTTACTGTTGATAGGTAGGAAGGGTGAGTACGACCTATTGCTCACCGAGCCGGGAACACGTTTTGAAGTATATAGAGGTACGACCGGGGCGCCGGGGATAAAGGGTCGGAAATTTTATTCAGGCTATATGCTACGTTGGAAAAAGAATCAGGGTGAGCCGATGCCATATATTGGGCGTCTGACTATGTATGGCAAAGATAGCAGCCGCGCCGTCTATACAGGGGCCTTTTCTGCACTTTATTACAAAGAACACTGGCTCAGTCAGACCCGTGCGAATGCTAGGCTCTTTAAACAAGGAATTGAGGAGCGCTATGACTCAGATAACGTTTTGACTCGAAAACGTTATCTTATCAACCGCTACCACACTTACTACTACAAGTTTGACGAATATCGTGATTATCTGGCAAACACGGAATGGACTGATCGGAAAATTTTATTGACATCAGCTACGGGCAAAAAAAGTGCTATCTACACCGAGGTAAGCGGTCTGCCTGAGTTTGAGTTTGTGCTGCCGGCCCCTGAGCAATTGACTAGCTTGACTTCTTGGAAAACGGATCGTGACTTGTTTACCCGCGAATACTCCCTGTTCGATCTGTTTAAGAGTAGAGGAATCAATGCCGATAATTTGTTGTTGAGGCCTTTCAAGCCGACACAAACGAAGTCAAACGTATATGAAACAACGGGCCCACGTCATGCCTGGATCAATGAAGGGCAATCGGCCTTTGTATACAGTGCCATGACGGGAAAGAGCTATTTGCAAGCTTATCAGAAGGCGCCAGCCTTGACCTTGCCGACTCTGAAGGAGATTGTTATTAATGGGCAGCTGAGCGTCAACCAGCAATGCCTGGGTAAAACCCAGGGGATGGTGGTGTTGTCTGGACAGTGTGACCCTGACGCGCCGCTGTTTCCGTTAACGGTAATGACCCAATTGTCGGCGAACCAGTACGTCGTTAATGTGTGGTCAGATATTGACCGTCGCAGTGTCTACCTTTTAACCGGAGGGCAGTTCCCTAAGGAGGAGTTCTACCGTTGGTCTGTCGATGCCTTTATGGTTGAGCAAGCGGTTGAGTCTGAGGTAACACTGACCGCATTGGCCACGGGTAAAGATCCGTTCTCGGACAAATTGGTTCAGTTTGCAAGCCAGGGGCGAGATCAGCAGACCTGCAGCAAGATGGTCGCAGCGGTTACTGACGCTGAAAAAGCACTGGCCTTTGATCCAGGTATTGAAAGGCGTCTTTCGAAATACGAATACGTGTTGGACGATTTTTGGGGTGACATGGGCGCCTCCATCAATCGCATCAGCGCCACGCACACACCAATGACCGATTTCGAGGAATATGTTTGGGACGACCTAGTTAGCATGGAAAAGGATGTTGATCAGCGTCTGGACGCCCTCAATCGCTACAAAAATGTTAACAACAGTTCTTGTCAGCCGAACCCTGAGCGCATGGCGCAGCTCGTAACGGCGCTTAGTGGCTTTAAACAGAACCTTTCGGATTCGCTGGATCAGCTTAACCGCAGCTATTACAAGCAGGCATCAGATCTTACCAACGATATATATTACTGGACCAATCGCCTGAAGGAGGCCAAACGCAATGCGGCAATGGCACAATTCCTCGGTAAGCTTCAGTCCTCTTTAAACGCTGATCGGTTGGCAAAAAAGGCACAGCGCGAATCTATGAACCGCAGCATTGCGGCGGCGAGAAAGTCGGTTGATGACCAAATCGCTGATGTTAAAGCGCGTAATGCAGTCTATTTAGCCAGTCAACATTCGGTGGTAAAACAGCCCGCAAATACCATCATTGTCCCAGTTGCTATGCCGTCTAAGTCATTAGATACAACTGGCGGTGGGAGCGTTTATATAAATGGTAAAGTATCCAATCGCCTCAGCACAAAGGATGCGATCGCGCAGGCGCAAGCGAAAACTAAACGGCTTAACGATGAGCGGCAAGCCGGTGCCATGGCATCCGGTTCTGGCTCAGTGGCCGCTGCCGCCGCGTCAGTCGTCAACACTACGAAAGGAAGTGGAGATGGTGGTGCTGCTGTTTGTGTTGCGACGGGACGGAATGGGAACAATATTAAGACTGACCTCGCATATGTTTACACTTTTGATCGCAATATTACGCCGTTGAAGGCTGACGGGCTGGCACGACAGCTTCATGCTGCTGAGCACAATACGACGCCATCGTGCGAACGCAATGATGAAAATCAGGTTGGCGCGCTAGTGGTCGTGATATGGCAGGGGAAGGATTACAGCGGGGCAAATAATCAGACCTACGGTATGGGTTTTGGTCAGTCGATTGGCGCGGCAGAAATGGATGCGGTGAACAACTTGGCGAATCGTAATTGGAATTGGGGCAGCTCAATGGGTTATGAGGTTGTGTTTGCTAAGCAGTATTGAAAATTTTCGGGCACTTATGGTTCTAGTACGCTTTTCTTAGGGTGGCGCTGACTTGGAGATAGTTCTTTTAACGGCTTTACTTGGAAGTACTTGCTCAAGTACAAGCCGACAATTGAGTGGTAAGTATTTTGATCAGTTTTGGTGTGTTGCCTCAATATATTAGATGTTGTCGGTTTTCGGTTGCCGACTAGGCGCCAGTGTTAGTTGATTTATTGCCTATTTTTACAGTACTGCATATAAAGATAGCCCCCTAAATAGGGGGATGTGCATTGTTTTGAATCTGACTATATTTATATGCAGAGTGCGCTGCTAGCTTCAAAACTCATATCGGGTATTTGCTTGTGGCTGTTGCAAATGATCATGGCTGAATTTGCAATATGTTTACTCCCTATCTCATAGTTCGGCGTTTGCGCCGATATATGAGGGGGCACAGGGACGTGCCACCTTCATTGATCTAAGTTTCAAATCCCCCGAGCGGTGGCTAAATGCCGCAACGTTGAATATAGCGCGTAGGTTTTGTTCGTATAGGAAGTTTCGCTGCGCAGGGTTTGTTCTATCTTCAGTTTAGAGTTCATGATCATATCGACGAGCTCTTTTAGCTTGTCTGAATATCTGCTTAGTTCGGGTAGATTGTCGGTACGATAGATAGGAGTACATAATCCAAGCGAGTATTTGACGTCGAGATGGCGCTGGAGTAAAAACGAGTTGGATCTGTCATAAGTTTCTTTATGGGTAAAGCAGCATGATATTAATCATGAAAACGGAATTTGAAAATCTTCAGCAGAATAGTGCGCATTCCTTTGAGATGGATACCAATACCAATAAGCAGGTCCTTAAGATATATCGCGATGATGCCTTGATCGCAAAAAAGATAAAGATTAAAAAATCGATTCGATACTTTGGTGTGCAGGGATATAAAGCTTTCTTGAGCCCATCTTGAGCTTATATCCCAATTGTACGGACTCAGTGATTAAAGTTGAGTTTTTAGTGGTAGCTCGGTGGTGTTTTTGATTTCGGTTACCGCGATATGGGAATGAATTTCACTAATCATAGGTAGGCCAAGTAAGCGATCACGGACGAAGCTTTCGTAATTTCGAATATCTTTAACAATAATTTTAAGCATGTAATCCCAAATACCGGTCATGGTGTAGCACTCCATAACCTCGTCAAAATTTTGCACTGAGTGTTCAAATTCCTCCAGGTTTTGGCGACCTGATGTGGTGAGGTTGATCGTTGCGAAAACCACCAAGTCCATTCCTAGCGCGTGACGATCAAGTAGGGCGACTTTTTTGCGAATAACGCCATCTTGTTCTATACGGTTAATACGTCGCCAGCAGGGTGACTGGGACATTCCTACGATATCAGCGACATCACTTGATGTTTTACTCGCATCGCTTTGAAGGATGCCGAGAATGCTAAGGTCCTGTTTGCTTAGTTCAGTACTCATAGTGCAGGCCTAATCTAGATATTGAATATTTTACGGTTGATTTATGCAGATTATGGCCTTTATTGGGTCTATTTAGAATGTATATTCGGCATTTGTTGGGCTAGATATTCCCGTTGTGTTGATACTTCTGCCGATGATCACGCGGGATTGAGGGTGTGGCTAGTTAATTCAAGGTGCGGACGAGCGGGTAGCGACAAGCTCTGTGACATCTCTCAGCTGTTTCATTATTTTGATGCATCGAGTATAAAAAAGCCCCGACTGGCGGGGCAAGCTAATAGCAAATGTCATTTTTCAAACCAGAGTAATGCGCTGCACTTTAATGATCCACGCCGCTGTCGATGGGTGCTATCCGCTAAACTAGATAGCTCAGCGGCTAATATCCGTTCAGCCTCTATGATACCTCGTTGCCTAAAATTGCACGCCGCTCATCTATTAATCGGGCGACCACTGACGGATCAGCTAAGGTAGAAATATCGCCCAGGCTGTCGTAATCGTCGGCGGCAATTTTGCGAAGAATGCGGCGCATAATTTTACCAGAACGTGTTTTAGGTAGATCGTCGGCCCACTGAATCACATCGGGGGAGGCAATCGGGCCGATTTCGGTGCGCAGTGTCTGACGCAGCTCGGTAAGGAGTTCAGCACTGCTGTGCTGACCTTCTACCAAGGTCACATAGATGTAGATGCCTTCACCTTTTATATTGTGAGGGAAGCCCACTACGGCGGCTTCGGCAACCGCCGGATGCCCAGCCAAAGCGCTTTCTAGCTCTGCGGTTCCCATGCGGTGTCCCGATACATTTAACACATCATCTACCCTACCGGTAATCCAGTAGTCGCCATCTTCATCGCGGCGAGCTCCGTCGCTGCTGAAGTAGTTACCTGCAAAGCTAGAAAAATAGGTGTCGGCAAAACGCTGATGATCGCCAAGGATACTGCGCATCTGGCCCGGCCAGCTATCACAGATAACCAGATTGCCGTTGGTGGCCCCAGTCAGAACTTTGCCCTCGTTGTCTAGCAGTGCGGGTTGAATTCCAAAGAAGGGCTTGGTGGCCGAACCGGGTTTTAATTCAGTAACACCGGGCAGTGGCGTGAGCATCACGCCGCCGGTTTCGGTTTGCCACCAGGTGTCCATTATGGGACAGCGGCCGTTACCGAATTTTTCAAAGAACCATATCCAAGATTCTGGATTAATGGGCTCGCCGGCAGTACCAAGTAAGCGCAGTGAATTTCTGTGATTACCTGCCAGTGCTTCGTCAGCTGTTGCCATAAGTGCGCGGATGACTGTCGGGGCGGTATAAAGAACATTGACCTGATGTTTGTCAATAATACGGCCTAGGCGACCGGCATCGGGATAGTTGGGCACACCTTCATACATCACGCAGCTTGCGCCGTTCAACAGGGGTCCATACACGGCATAGCTGTGGCCAGTGATCCAGCCGATATCAGCCATACACCAGTAGGTGTCATCGGCTTTGTGGTCGAATATATAATGGTGACTTAGGGACGTGTAAACCAGATAGCCGCCGGTGGTATGTACAACGCCTTTTGGCTGGCCGGTTGAGCCAGAGGTGTACAGGACAAACAGCGGATCCTCGGCATTCATATTTTCTGCGGCACAGGTAGTTGACTGACCGTCAACCAGGGTGTGGTACTCCACGTCTCGCTTCGGATACCAATTTACTTCATCGTTGGTGTGACGGAGAACCAATACGGCTTGCACGAAATCTGCTTTGCATAGTGCTAGGGCATCATCCACATTGTGTTTGAGGGGGACGCTTTTGCCTCCACGCCGTCCGGCATCGGCAGTAATAACCAGTTTTGATTTGCCGTCGCTAATTCTTCCCGCTAGGGCCTCAGGTGAAAAACCACCAAAAACCACCGAGTGAACCGCACCAATGCGGGCGCAGGCCAGCATGGCAATGGTCGCCTCAGGCACCATGGGCATATAAAGCGTAACGATATCGCCTTTTTTGATGCCCAGTGATTTGAGGCCGTTGGCGAGCTTACAGACTTCGTCGAGCAGTTGTTGATAGCTGTACTTGCGGCTAGCTTCGTTCTCGCTGTCGGCTTCCCATGCGAGTGCTATTTTATCACCCTGTTTTGCGATATGCCGGTCTAGGCAGTTGTGGCTGGCGTTGAGCTGGCCATCTTCAAACCAGCGGATATCGAGATTGTCTTTGTCAAAATTAGTGTTTTTGATTTTAGTGGGGAAGTGATTCCAATCAATACGTTTAGCAATCTCTGCCCAGAAGGTATCTGGGTCAGTTATCGATTGCTGGTACATCGCTTCGTACTGCTCTGCGCTGAGATTAGCTTGCTTGCGAACGGCTTCTATCACTGGGTAGCGGGTTGATGACATCACATATCCTCCTTTATTTTGTTGGAAGTATTCCCTAAGCAGTAGCCAATAGAAATTAGACCTTAGTCGATCGACCGATTAAAAGTGGATTGAAACTGAGGCTCGTAAATGAGCGAAAGTTTCTTAGACTTTAGTCTACACATGACTAATGGCTAATACTCAGCAAGCCGTTCTCGGCCTATAAACACTAGGCATGATCAAATTCCAACGGGAGCGAAACCAATGAAAGATAATAACAAGCAACGACGACTTCTTGCCTTAACGTCGATATTGGCGGCTTTACCGCTTAGCCTTTCTACAATGTCAGCATCTGCTGAAACCCTAGAGGAGCGGGTGGCTAGATTAGAAGCCGCGCTTGCAGACACCCAAACACAAAAGGAAGAAAAGTCATTGGGGAAAACCACCTATAGCTTTGGCGGCTATATCAAACTGGATGCCTTGGCCAGTAAGTTTAGCGGTGGCGAGCGGCCGACATCGACGGTTGGTGACGATTTTTTAGTGCCATCTACTATCCCTGTTGGCGGCGAATCTGGCGACGCCAATTTTGATATGCAGGCGCGCCATTCACGGATTTGGTTTAAGACCGTTACACCTACAGAGGCGGGTAATATATCCAGTCATTTGGAAATGGATTTTGGCGTCAATCAGATTGGCGACGAACGCATCAGCAACTCATCGGTGACCCGAGTTCGTCACGCCTTCGTTAACTGGCAGTATGATGAAAATAGCTCACTGCTTGCTGGTCAGACTTGGTCTACGTTCTTTAATGTTTCCACCCTTCCTGAAACCCTGGATTTTGTTGGACCGGTTGGCACCTTGTTTGAGCGTCAGTCCCAGGTCCGCTGGACTCATGGTTTAAGCGACGGGCGTTCGTTGATGTTTGCAGTTGAAAATCCATCAAGCGGTCTCTACGGCGCGGCAGGTTCAGCTGCGGGTGCTAGTGCTTATGATAATAATGCCCTGCCCGATATAGTGTTGCGCTATAACGTCAGTACGGGGAATGTTTCCTATAGCTTGGCAGCATTGGTTCGGGAGATCGCCTACAAGCAGGACTTCAGCAATAGCATGGCAGTGAACATTAGCGGCGATGATAGTGAAATAGGTTACGGCCTTAGTTTTGCTGCGATATGGAAACTGGGCGCCGATGATATCAAGCTGCAGTTGAATGCCGGTGATGCGCTGGGGCGCTACCTAGGTATACAAAGTTATCGCGACGGCGTGATAAACGATCAGGGTGATATTGAGCTCATCGATCAAGTGGGTGGCTTTGTTTCCTACCGTCATTTTTGGACCGATAAGTGGCGTAGCACCTTTGTGCTATCAGCCTCGTCTGCAGATAACCCCGATCAAGTCGCTGGCACTACGGCGTCCTCCTATGAAAGCGTTCATGGCAATCTTTTATACAGCCCCGTTAAGGCACTTACTCTGGGCGCCGAATTTATTCACGCCACTAAAAATATAGAGGCTCCTGTGAACGGTGACGACAGCGGTGATCTCGATCGGCTGCAGTTCAGTGTGAAGTATGATTTTTAATAGGGCGACTAAAGTCCAATGGAAGCTAAGCAGCGCTGGCAGGCATACTTGGCCTGTCAGTTTTACAAATAACAAGAAGGAGAAGAATCATGGCGTTTAAATCCAAAGAGATGGCCAAAGCTTACTGGCGAGAAAATGTCAGGCTGATGTTCGTGCTCTCAATTATCTGGTTCATCGTGTCCTTCGGTTGCGGGATCCTGTTTGTCGATACCCTCAATCAATTTCGGATCGGTGGTTTTAAGGTGGGCTTCTGGTTTGCGCAACAGGGTTCTATATACGTTTTTGTGGTGCTCACCTTCGTGTACGCATCGAAAATGGGCAAACTCGACCGTAAATACGGCGTTGATGACGAGAGCTGAGGACTGACACCATGGAATTACAAACTCTGACATATATTGTGGTGGGCTTTACCTTTGCGATCTACATTGGTATTGCGATTTGGGCTCGAGCGGGCTCCACCAAAGAATTTTACGTGGCGGGTGGCGGTGTTCACCCCATTGCTAACGGTATGGCCACAGCGGCTGACTGGATGAGTGCGGCGTCGTTTATTTCGATGGCTGGGCTGATTGCTTACATGGGCTATGGTGGTTCGGTTTTCCTGATGGGGTGGACCGGTGGTTTCGTATTACTGGCGATGTTTTTAGCGCCCTACCTGCGTAAATACGGCAAGTTTACAGTGCCCGAATTTATCGGTGATCGCTTTTACTCCAACACCGCGCGCATGGTAGCAGTGGTTTGCCTTATTATTATTTCGGTAACCTACGTTATTGGTCAGATGAAGGGGGTTGGGGTCGCATTTTCCCGTTTCCTGGAAGTGAGCTATGAGGTGGGTTTACTGGTTGGGATGACGATTGTCTTTATCTACGCTGTTGTCGGCGGGATGAAGGGCATCACGTATACCCAGATTGCGCAGTATTGTGTACTCATTCTTGCCTACACCATTCCGGCGGTGTTTATCTCCTTAAACCTAACCGGTAACCCGATTCCTCAGCTGGGTATGGGTAGTACCATTAGCGGTACAGATGTGTATCTGCTGGATCGACTTGATCAGGTTGTTACTGAGATAGGCTTTTCTGATTACACTAACCATGTGCGTGGCAGTACGCTGAACATGTTCATGTATACCTTGTCGTTGATGATCGGTACGGCGGGTCTTCCTCACGTTATTATCCGTTTCTTCACGGTACCTAAGGTGAAAGATGCGCGGACGTCTGCGGGTTGGGCTTTGATCTTTATCGCCTTGCTATACACCACTGCTCCAGCGGTTGCGGCCATGGCGCGTTTGAATCTTCACAACACCATCAACCAGCCTGGTTCTGCCGAGAGTTTGGAATATGCAGAACGTCCACAATGGTTTAAAAACTGGGAGAAAACTGGGCTGCTGGCATTTGAAGATAAAAATGGCGACGGCTATATTCAATATACTCCGGATGCGACAAGCAATGAGATGGTCACCTTAGATAGAGATATCATTGTGCTTGCTAACCCCGAGATCGCTAAATTACCGAACTGGGTGATTGCATTGGTGGCAGCAGGTGGTCTTGCAGCAGCATTATCTACCGCAGCTGGCTTACTGTTGGCGATTGCGTCGGCAATATCCCATGATTTGCTGAAGGGGGTGATGATGCCGGATATCTCCGAAAAAGCTGAGCTGCTGGCGAGTCGGATTGCGATGGCGGGTGCGATAGGTGTAGCGGGGTATCTGGGGTTTAATCCGCCCGACTTTGCCGCCGGGACGGTCGCCTTGGCCTTTGGCTTGGCAGCGTCTTCCATCTTCCCAGTGTTGATGATGGGTATCTTTAATCGCCGTATCAGCAAAGAAGGTGCAATCGCGGGGATGGTTGCCGGTATAGGCGTAACCTTGTTCTACGTTTTTCAACACAAGGGCATTATGTTTGTTGCCAGTACCGCCTTCCTTGGTGATATGAAAGAGAACTGGTTCTTTGGTATTGAGCCCAATGCGTTTGGCGCAGTAGGTGCGGTTGTCAATTTCGCAGTAGCCTTTGCGGTATCGGCTGTGACTAAAGCGCCTCCACAAGACGTGCAAGATTTAGTGGAGTTCATCCGGGTGCCAGTTGGTGTTGAGGCTGCCCAGGACCACTAAAACGAAGTAAAGGAGCTAGCGGCGGCCTGTGTGGGCCGTCGTGTTTTCTTGAGTTTGACGATGTTCAAACCCTAGGATGAAAAATAATGTTAACTAATAAACACTTTATCGCAGCGATGATTATCACGCCTATCCTTTCCATCCTGGCGTATTTCGCGGTTGACTTTTGGGTGACTGAACCCGCTTTGCCACCCGTAAAGGGCGAGACCTATCCACTGGTTTCAGGTTCAAAGTGTCGCTATGAAAGCGGGAAATGTATTTTGACTAATGGTAATTTCAAAATAGTGATTCATGCAGATCGGCCCAGCGAGGGCGTGCTGTCATTGCGCATGGTTTCAGATTTCCCCTTGCAAGACGCCAAGGTTTCACTGGCTGATGAAGATGATGTCGACGGTCTGCCCAGCGATATGATGGCAACCGCTGGGGATGGCAAGGAATGGCTTGTCCTTCTTGATGATCAGAATAAGACCGAAATAAGGGTAGTGGTTGCCGCCGGTGATAATTATTACTACGGCAGTAGTGGCTTGATTTTTACCCACTATGAAACTGGTTACGGCCAAGACTTTCGACATACCGTTAACAACTAAGCGGGACTTGTCTGATTTCTGGGCTAGCTTAAGACCTGATATTGCTGTCTGAACATGTTGTTGCCGTTATTTGGGGAAGGATGACGTGAATCAAAACCTGAGTCCTGAAACTGCCGTTATCGTTGAATTTCTCGCGCAATGCTTGCTATTTGATGAGCTGTCTCCTGAAGACTTAGAGAACTGTGCTCGCAATATTAAGGTGAGTTACTTCCCCCGTAAACATCGTTTTTTACCTAATAAAGACGGCGAAGGCTTGTATGTATTACGAAGCGGCGTGGTTGATATTTTTGATGACCGGGGCACGCTTTTACAGCGCGTTGAAGAGGGCGACGGCTTTCGCTTAAAGGAGTCGCGAGACGGCAGCGAAGACAGTGTTATCAGAGTGGTGGAAGACTGTCTTAGCTACCGCCTACCTGAGGAGTTCTATCAATATCTCTGCGGTCATCATCGTCAGTTTAACCGTTTTTTTGAAGTTCAGGCGAGTTTGCGTTTGCGCCGCGCCGAAGATCATCCCGACGCTGCAACCCTGTTAATGCAACCCGTTCGAGACTGGATGAGCACCGCGCTTTTACAGGTTGATCCGGAATCCAGTATCCAAGTTGTGGCGCAGCAAATGAGCGATAAGCGCGTGTCTTCGGCGCTGGTGGTAGAGTCTGGAAAATTAGTGGGCATTGTCACCGATCGAGATTTGCGTTCGCGGTGTGTGGCCCCCGGCCTGAGTGGTGCCTTGCCTATTCATCATGTGATGACGGCTGATCCCAATACGGTATCACCAGCGTTAAGTTTGTTTGACTGCGTGGTTATGATGACGCGTTATGGTATTCATCATCTACCTGTTGCCGAAGATGGCTGCGCGCTTGGTATTGTTACCGCCTCAGATATTTCTCTGGCCAGAGAAGAAGACCCAGTATTCTTTGTTCAGCGACTGTCACGACAATCTGATATTACTAGTTTAAGTCTGCAGCAAAAACGGCTGCCCAGATTGTTCCAGCATTGGGCAAATACGGGTATCCCCGCCAATCATATTAGCCACTTGAGTAATATGGTTAGTGAAACCGTAACGCGGCGCTTAATAGAGTTGGCAATACAGAAACTAGGACCTGCGCCGGCCGAATTTTGCTGGCTTAGTTTTGGCTCTCAAGCTCGGGGCGAGCAGTTGTTAGGGGGCGATCAAGATAACGGTTTGCTGATTGCCGACAATGCCAATGATGAAGATATGCAGTGGTTTAGTCAGCTTGCCGATTTTGTGTGCGACGGACTGGATGCCTGCGGCTATATATACTGCCCCGGTGACGTTATGGCTAAAACGGCTGAATGGCGGCAGACCTTGGCATCTTGGATGAAGATCGTGGATCGTTGGATGGAAAGTCCAACCCCCGATGCCGTGATGCGGGTGAGTATTTTCTTTGATCTACGAGCAATTTGGGGGCCTGATCAATTAGCCCGTAAGCTCCAAAAACATATGCTGAGTCACACCCAGCGCAACAGTATATTTCTGGCAGCCTTGGCGCGAAATGTGTTGCAGACTTCGCCGCCCTTGGGAATATTACGACGCTTTGTTGTTGAGAGAAATGGCGAATATCGCGATCAACTTAATCTTAAAAAGCGTGGCGCGCTTCCCGTTATTGAACTGGTTAGATTGCGGGCGCTGGCTAACGGCATTGGCGCTGTTAGCACTGTGGATAGATTGCGCGAGCTCGGTGAGCGCAAAGTGATGGTGAGCAGTGACGTGGAAAGTTTGCAAGATGCGTTTGCTCTTATTTCCAGGCTAAGAATTGATTTACAGGCAAAGCAACTTGCGGCGGGAGAAGAGGTAAATAACTACTGCGATCCGCGAATGCTGTCAAAGTTGAGTAAGGTGAATCTTCGCGACGCGTTTAAGATTGTTCATGACGCCCAAGCATCTATTCGTCTTAGTTATTTGCAGGGCCTGGATTAATGCGTGGCCCAGAGCTAAATAGATGTTAAGCCTGCGCCTGCGTCAATACTGGCATCGCCGACAGGCAGACGCCACGCTGCAGACTTTGTGGCAGAGCAGCAATAAAGTTCGGCTAGGCCAGTATCACGAAAATCGCTATTTAGCGGTAGATTTGGAAACCACGGCATTGAATCCCGACGAGGGAGAGGTGGTGAGTATTGCCTGGGTTCCCCTTGAAAACGGCCAGATTGATATGGGCCAAGCCGGCCATTTTTTATTAAGCACCAATGATAGCGTTGGTCACAGTGCGACCTTTCATCATATCCGTGACTGTGATTTGGGCGAGGCTCTATCCGTTAGTGAGGTGATGCCATTGTTTTTCGAAGCGCTAAAAGGGCGAGTGCTCATCTTTCATTGTGCTGCCATGGATATGGCGTTTTTGGATCAATGGTGTGTTCGTTTACATGGCGCGAGATTGCTAATGCCATTCGTTGATACTCTCACCGTGGAAAGAAAACGACTGGATTCTCGGCAGCCGATAATTCGCTCCGGCGAGCTGCGCTTAGGACAATGCCGGAAGCGTTATAATCTACCAGAATACCCCCCTCATAATGCCATGAGCGATGCGTTGGCAACGGCGGAGTTGTTTTTGGCCATGATGGCGTCAAAGCGCTCTGTATAGATTATCGCTGCATAAGAATAAGGTGATGATAATAGCTATATAATTCAATGTTCTGCATTAAATCATATGTTTTTGTCGTTATTTAGGTCTAAAAAATGCATTTTATCGCCGCTTTCGTGCATTAAAAAATAATAAATTCCGCGCGTAAAATATAAGCTTGTGTTTAAACGTTTGTTAGCCATTGTCGGAGAACAACAGCTATGCCTTTGTCAGAACATGCCCTTAAAATCTCATTGGATGATAAGTATAGCTTGGATCATACCCGTGCCTATATGACGGGTATTGAGGCGTTGGTGCGTCTGCCTATGCTCCAGCATCAGCGCGACGTAGAGCGTGGGTTAAATACTGCGGGTTTTATTTCAGGGTATCGGGGCTCCCCTTTGGGCGGTGTTGACCAGGCCATGTGGAAGGCCAAGAAATACCTAGATAAGCATAATATTCACTTTGTTCCGGGCGTGAATGAGGACTTGGCGGCCACCGCCGTGCGTGGTAGCCAAGAGGTTGGCTTATTCCCGAACGCCAAATACGACGGCGTATTTGGTATGTGGTATGGCAAGGGCCCGGGTGTGGACCGCAGCATGGACGTGATCAAGCACGCGAATGCCGTGGGTACGTCTAAATTTGGTGGTGTGTTGGCGGTGGCTGGCGACGACCACGCGGCTAAGTCTTCAACCTTACCGCACCAGTCTGAACATATGTTTATGGGGGCATCTATTCCCGTACTGGCGCCGTCCAATGTGCAGGAAGTATTAGATTTGGGCATCTATGGCTGGGAGTTATCGCGCTATTCTGGCTGCTGGGTGGGCCTAAAAGCCATTACCGAAAACATGGATTCGGCGATCTCTGCTGAGATCGACGCCCGTCGTGTAAATATTGTACTGCCGGAAGACTTTATGATGCCGGAAGACGGTGTGCATGCACGCTGGCCAGATACCCCCTTGGCCCAGGAGCTGAGACTAAACAAGTACAAAATTTATGCTGCGCGCGCATTTGCCCGCGCTAATAATTTGAACCGAATTGTGATCGACAGCCCCAAGGCGCGCTTGGGTATTGCGACCAGTGGCAAGGCTTACCTCGATGTATTGCAAGCCCTGGAAGACTTGGGAATAGACAAGCAGCATGCCGCCGCTATCGGTTTACGGGTCTACAAAATTGGCATGCCCTGGCCTTTAGAGCCATTGACCACACACGAATTTGCCTCGGGTTTAGAGGAGATTTTAGTGGTGGAAGAGAAGCGCTCCATCATTGAAGATCAAATTACCGGGCAGTTGTACAACTGGCCGGTGTCAGAGCGCCCCCGTGTTATTGGCGAGTTTGACGAGCAAGGTAAGGACTTGCTACCAAATTTAAGCGAGCTAACTCCCGCCATGGTGGCGCGTGCGATTGCGGCCCGTATTCGCCGGTTCTATAAAAGCGACGAGATAGAAAAGCGCCTTAGGTTTTACGATCAGAAAGAGCAATCCATTGCCAATAAGAATGGCATCATCAATCGCACACCGCATTTCTGTTCTGGTTGTCCACATAACTCCTCGACCGTGGTGCCTGAGGGCAGCGTCGCGCTGGGAGGAATCGGTTGCCATTATATGAGTACGTGGATGCCCACACGTCCAGCGACGACTTTTACCCAAATGGGTGGCGAAGGCGTGACGTGGGTAGGCCAGGCCGCATTTACCGAAAACAAACACGTATTCCAAAATTTGGGCGACGGTACGTATTTCCATTCCGGTAGTTTAGCTATTCGACAGTCCGTTGCCGCGGGCGTCAATATCACTTACAAAATTCTGTACAACGACGCTGTTGCCATGACGGGCGGCCAGCCTCTAGATGGCTCATTAACGGTAGAACAACTTATTCTGCAATTGCGTGGCGAAGGTATTAAGCGCATTGCTTTGGTGTCAGATCATCCTGAGAATTACAGTTGGCCGCAAAAGGATGGCTTCACCATTAGTCATCGCGATGATTTGCTGACCATTGAAAACGAACTGAAGGATGTCGCTGGCACATCGGTACTTATATTCGAACAAACCTGTGCGGCAGAAAAGCGTCGCCGTCGTAAAAAGGGCACGATGGTTGATCCCAATCGCCGTATTTTTATCAATGACGCGGTCTGCGAAGGTTGTGGCGACTGCGGTAAAAAATCTAATTGCCTGTCGGTGCTGCCAAAGGAAACTGAGTTTGGTCGCAAACGTCAAATCGACCAAAGTGCTTGTAATAAAGACTATTCCTGTGTGAATGGTTTTTGCCCAAGTTTTGTATCGGTGATCGGTGGGGCGCCGCGGAAAAATACCGCGGTCGCGGCTGACGGTTTTGCCCTCATTCCAATGCCGACTTTACCGGCCATAACGCATCCTTGGAACTTGGTGGTTACCGGGGTTGGTGGCACCGGTGTACTGACCATTACTGCGGTATTGGCCATGGCTGCGCATATTGAAGGGAAGGGGTGCGCGACGATGAACCAAACAGGACTTGCGCAAAAATTTGGCCCTGTGGTGAGCTATTTGCGCGTGGCCAATAGTCAGGATGATATTAATGCGGTGCGGATACCGGCGGGCGATGCCGACTTGCTTTTGGGTTGTGATTTGGTGGTATCGGCATCCGACGAAGCGATCGCTAAGGTAAATCTAGAGCGAACCGTCGCTGTGGTAAATGATACCGAAATGACGACAGCGGAGTTTATTTATAATCGCGATGCGGTATTCCCGACCGAGTCTATGAAGCGGCTCATTGTGGAAGAAGTCGGTGAAGGCAAAGTGAGCTTTGTCGACGCCACTGAGTTAGCTGGCCATTTGCTGGGTGACACCGTGGCGAGCAATTTCTTTATGCTGGGTTATGCCTTCCAGCTGGGTTATGTGCCGGTCAGTTTCGATGCCATCGATCGTGCCATTGAGTTGAATGGCGTGGCGACTGAGTTTAATAAGCAGGCGTTTTTGTGGGGCCGTCGCGCGGCGCACGATATCGATGCGGTGCGACAAGCCGCTGGCGTTCCCGTAGAACATTGGTCACCGCTGAATGACGTTGACGATATTATTCAATATCGCTATGACCATTTAGTGAAGTACCAAGATAAAAATTACGCGGATAAGTATTTAGATATTTTGACTTCTGTTAAGTCAAAAGACGAAGAGATTAACGGCAGCGCAGGGCAGCTTTCGCTGGTGATTGCTAAGTCATTGCACAAATTGATGGCCTATAAAGATGAGTACGAAGTGGCGCGCCTGTACACCGACGGCGAATTCTTGAAAAAACTCAACGACGCATTTGAAGGTGACTACAAGCTGCAATTCCATATGGCGCCGCCCTTGCTCGCAAAAACAGGTGCTGATGGCCATCCGGTGAAACGGGTATTTTCAAGCGGCATGTTTACGGTGTTTAAAGTACTAGCAAAACTCAAAGGCTTGCGCGGTACACGGTGGGATGTGTTTTCTTACACCACCGAGCGCAAAGCTGAGCGGGCTTTGTTGGCCGAGTTTATTCAGCAAATAGATAGTGTTTTAGCTAGGCTCGACAAAACTAACCTTGAGCTTGCCATCGAATTGTTTGGCTTAGTAGACGACGTGCGCGGCTTTGGCCATGTAAAAGAAGCGGCTATTAGTCAATACGGTCTGCGTCGAGATCAACTTCTTAAGCGCTTGCGTGGCGATGTAGTGCAATTGGTAGATCTTCACAATGCAGCTTGATCAGTCTAAGTGCCGAAAAAAGGAGTGAGTCATGTCAGTGTTTAACTCGTCACATTACGATGATCATGAGCTGGTGTCGTTCTGCCAAGATGCCCGGAGTGGTCTGCGTGCAATTGTGGCGGTGCATAACTCGAACTTGGGCCCCGCCTTAGGTGGTTGCCGAATGTTTCCCTACGCGAATGATGATCATGCACTTGATGATGTGCTGCGCTTGTCTAAAGGGATGACGTATAAATCGGCTCTGGCAGGATTGCCATTAGGTGGCGGTAAGGCCGTTATTATCGGCGATCCGGCGAGCTTAAAATCTCGTGATTTACTATTGGCGATGGGACAGTTTGTTAACGATCTCGGAGGGCGCTATATCACCGCTGAAGATTCGGGCACGACGGTAACTGATTTGAAAATCATCGCAGAGCGCACATCGTACGTGAGCGGGGTAGTGGAGGGTGGCCGCTTTGGTGGGGATCCATCGCCCTATACCGCACAAGGTGTGTTCTTGGGTATAAAGGCAGCCTTGGCTTTTAAACACGGTAGCGATGATCTTTCGGGCGTGCGAGTAGCCGTGCAGGGCGCAGGGGCCGTTGGGCGCCATTTAATTGAGCTGCTCATCGCTGAGGATGCAATCGTCTTTGCAGCAGACGTGAATGTTAAGCACTGCCAACTCGCGCAGCAGTCCGGTGCGGTGGTTATACCCTGTGATCACATCATGGGCTTTGATACAGATGTTTTGGCGCCGTGCGCGATGGGGGCATCTCTTAACGCCGGCAGCGTTGAGATAATCCGAGCAGGTATTGTTGCAGGTGCGGCAAATAATCAGCTGGCTAGCAACGCGCAAGGCGAGCGCCTGCTGCGCAGAGGTATTTTATACGCCCCAGATTTTGTGATTAATGCTGGCGGCATTATTGATGTGTATTACCAGCGTACCGAGGGAGGTTCTGCTAAAACCGCAGCGCATTTAAGTAATATATCTAGTTCCTTATTAGAAATATTTACACAATCCGAGGCAAGTGGCTTATCGACAGTAGCTATTGCCGAGCAATTGGCAGAGGACATTTTTTTAAATGGCCTGCGGGTAAAGGCCGCATGACAGCAATTGAAATCGATTGACTGATAAGTTGTCGCAGGACATTACCTTGGATGCCGTACCACCATGTTGCCAGTGCGTGTGTACAGCCTTAACGATTATAGCAATTTAGTTAGTATGAATTGAGATAACTTGGCGTCGGTCGATATGAGTTCGACGCCACAAATACCCCAATCTTTATCCTGCTTAGTTTGCAACAGGTGCTGTAAATAATTGTCCTGATGGGCGGTGAAATTTGCCGGCGCCATTTTGCACTATTCGATTTTTCAGCTGTGTTGGCCCATTCGGGAATTCAACGGTACATCAAGTATCTGTGCATGAGCTAAGATAGCGAGTTTAAAAGAAAGCTGTGTCATTATAAGAACACAGCTTTTTGACAGATTTCTATTCTATATTTTCCTGCGTATTGGTCTTTATCAGTAGCGTACGTAAACGCAAGTTCTTGGGTTTCCATAAGCGTGCTATTTCCCGATTTCATTGCTGTTGTGTAGACTGGCTGACGGAGGCGGCGCTAAAAAATTACATCGCTGCTGTTGAGGATAAAAGCTGCGTGTGCTTAATTGGCCAATGAGTCAATTAGTCGGTAAAAATAAGGCAAGCCGATATCAATTTTTGTGCAAGTTGGCCTAGCTATTGCTGATGATAATGATGCAGATTGGCTGTATTCGGTGCATAACAGAGAATATCTTTTGATTATGCGCTAACACAACGCGAGACTCTGACCGCGTTTGCGCTATTTTGGTGCGCTGCGTTTTAGACGAAGATAATTTCCAAATAGGTGTTTTATAGATGACGAAAGGTGCGGACAAGGAATCTGGTGGTATCGATTGGAGTCAGTATCAAGGCGGTGATTTTTTCGATGAGATGATAACGCCCAAAGGCGGCGCTCGCCGTGCTAGTCAGCGCGTAGTTAAACACTTGGGGCAGCTCAGCCGAGAGGAGCTTGAAAGCCGTCGAGTCGCGGCGGAGAGCACCGTTCGCGATATGGGGGTCAGTTTCACCGTTTATTCAGATGGTGAAAATATCGATCGCACTTGGCCATTTGATCTTATTCCTCGGGTGATTAGTGCAAAGGAGTGGGAGCAAACGGCAAACGGTTTAAAGCAGCGAGTGCGCGCACTCAATCTGTTTATCAACGACGTCTATCACGAGCAAAAGATATTTAAAGACGGTGTGGTGCCTGAGTATCTGATTAAAGACTCAAAAAACTTCCGTCCTGAGTGTGTTGGCATTACACCGCCGAAAGGGGTGTGGGCGCATATTTGCGGTTGCGATTTGGTGAGGGATGCAGACGGTAAATTTTATGTTTTGGAAGATAATTTGCGAGTCCCCTCCGGCGTCGCCTATATGCTGGAAAATCGCGAGATAAGTAAACGCGTGTTGCCAGAGTTATTTGAAACTAACAATATTCTGCCTGTTGATGACTACCCTGCAAAATTATTTAACATGCTGGCATCGGTGTCGCCGCGAAAAGTTAGGCAACCTGAAATCGTTATCCTCACTCCCGGTATTTATAACTCCGCCTATTTTGAACATGCGTATTTGGCGCAACAGTTGGGCGTTGAATTGGTGGAAGGCAGCGATCTATTTGTAGACAAAGACGACTGCGTCTACATGAAGACTATTTCGGGCTTGGAAAGAGTTGATGTTGTCTATCGCCGAATTGACGATTTGTTCCTGGATCCAGAAGCGTTTCATCCCGATTCCATTTTAGGTGTGCCGGGTATTATGCGGGCATGGCAGGCGGGCAATGTAGCCTTGGTCAATGCGCCGGGTGCCGGTGTTGCTGACGATAAAGTGGTTTACGCCTACGTACCCAAGATGATCGAATACTATCTTGGTGAAAAGGCGATTTTACCGAATGTTGAAACCTACCTCTGCGACGATCCAGAGCAGCTTAAATACGTGGTGGAAAATATTGAAAAGCTGGTGGTAAAGCCGGCCAATGAATCCGGTGGCTACGGCATGATGGTTGGGCCGCACGCCACGAAGAAAGATCACGAAGAATTCCGCAAGCTAGTTCAGGAAAACCCCCGTAACTACATTGCACAGCCCACATTAATGCTGTCGACGGCGCCGGTTATTACCGGCCCAGGCGAAGCTGAGCCGCGCCATTTAGACCTGCGGCCCTTTGTATTGCAGGGCACAGACTTGGCGGTGACAACGGGGGGCTTGACGAGGGTGGCATTGAAAAAAGGTTCGCTGGTCGTCAATTCGTCACAGGGTGGTGGTAGTAAAGACACCTGGATAGTAGCGGAAGGAGGCGCAAAATAATGATGTTATCGCGAGTTGCAGAGCGAGTGTATTGGTTTGCGCGTTACCTTGAGCGCGTGGAAAGTATGGCTCGATTAATACAGGTCTATACCGGCTTACTATTCGATTTGCCCAGAGACACGGGTATAAGCTGGCATAATTTGGTTATCGCTAGTGGCAGTCACGGCGAATATAACCGGCGTTTTTCGGTGCAGGATGAAAAGCGGGTGGTGAAATTTTTGCTGGAAGATCTCAGCAATCCCAGCTCCTTGGCGTCGTCACTGCGGATGGTGCGTGAGAATATTCGAACAACTCGGGATATCGTGCCTCAGGAAAGTTGGGAGTTGGTTAACGAGTTTCAAATATTTGTATCTGAGAATATCGCCCAGGGCTTGAACCGCCGCTATCGACACGAGTTTCTTGAAGAGATTATTAAGACCTGTCAGCAAATTAATGGCCTTATCGCCGACACTATGCGCCGTGATGCCGCTTGGCATTTTTTAAATATGGGGCGCAGTTTGGAGCGGGCTGATATGACGATCCGTATTTTGGAAGCGGGTGCCAGCATGTCTAGCGACTTTATTGAAAATGACACCAACCACGTCTTGGATGCGGTGTGGGGCAGTGTATTGGGCACCTTGAACGCGACGATGCCGTTTCGCCGCACAATGAAGGTGGCAATCAAAGGCGATGATGCTGCGCGTTTTTTACTGGAAGATACGCTGTTTCCCCGCGCGGTTACCTGTGGCTTATTAAGAATGCAGGACTCAGCCAAGCAGTTGCCGTCCAGCGAGAAGGTGATGTCCTGTTTAAATGACTTCGTGAAAACAGTGACCAGCGGCAGCGACTACACCGATGTATCGGTGGGCTTTCCAGCTTACCTCACTGAGTTGGAAAAAAACTCAATCGTCATTCACAAGGCGATTCAAGATACGTGGTTCCAGCCGACATAGCGTGCCAGGGCCTGTCCGAGTGAACAGGCCCTAAATAGGTACTTCTCGTAGCAGCTTGGGTTTGCCCATATAAGGCACTTACGGTAGTCTTCTCCATCGTGATTTGCTGTTGGTGGCGGTCGCGATTCCGGCACCAACATGGTGCGTAATTGCTGTATGCGATTAGGGATTTGCGAGTGTAGCCGTGGTGATGTTCCTTTTACCTTGGGTATGACTTTTACTCAACGCACGTTTTTGGCACCACATCCATGCTAACTGAACGCTTTGTATATAAACCGCAACATGACCAATACGATGAGGTCATCGGGACCGATGGCAATGTCCGCGAGCATTGGCATTATCCTATGCGGGTACTTAATGCCATGGGTATGGATGCCCTTCTTGAGCGGCAGCGCACTGCAAAGCGCATACTCCGTGACGACGGTGCCAGCTACAGCCCTGGCGACCAGTTAAACGTCAGTCACACGTGGAGTCTCGATTTACTACCCATGATTCTGTCGAGTCAGGAGTGGGAATCGATTGAAAATGCGCTTCGCGAGCGCTCCGAATTACTTAATCTTATTCTCAGTGATCTTTACGGTGAGAGAACACTCATCCATAACAAGGTCATTCCCCCTGCGGCGATCTTTAGCCATCCAGGTTTTCTTCGCGCCTGCGATGGAATTCGGCTACCTGGGGAGCACCAGTTAATATTCCACGCTGCCGATTTAGTCCGTTCCGCAAGTGGTGAATGGCTAGTCATTGGCGACCGTACTCAAGCGCCGTCGGGAACGGGCTACGCCCTGGAGAATCGCACCGTGTTGCGACGGGTGATGCCGAGTTTATTCCGCGATGCCCACGTGCACCGGCTCTCAAACTTCTTTTTACAGTGGCGTCGCAAATTAGCCGAACTTAGCCCAACAAAGGATGCGCCCTTGGTGGTGTATCTTACCCAAGGGGCGTTTAAAGAGAACTCCTTTGAAGATGCCTACCTCGCGAATTACCTTGGTTATCCTTTGGTGCAGGGGCGGGATTTAACCGTTCGCAAGGGCGCGTTGTGGTTAAAATCTTTGGATGGGCTTCGTAAAGTGGATGTGGTTTTACGCCGCATCGACGATAGCGTGGCGGACCCTGTGGTATCGCGGCAGAGCTTTGGTCAGGGGGTGCCCGGTTTAACCGAAGTGGCCCGCGCCGGCGGCGTTATCATCGCCAACCCCTTGGGCAGTGGCATTTTAGAGAGTCCCGTTCTCGCTAAATATATGCCCGCTATTGCTCGGCATTTTCTCGGTCGCGATCTGCGTTTGAGCTCGGTGCCAACGTGGTGGTGTGGTGATGCTGCTGACTTAGAGTATGTAAAGGCGCACTTTGATGACTTATTAATTCGCCACACCTGTCGTATGCCCGGCAGGCACAGTGTGTTTGTGGCTGAGCTCAACCTCGAAGAGCGAGCTGCCTTACTCGCCAAAGTGTTGGCAAAGCCTGTTGATTACGTCGCTCAAACTGCCGTGCGTCCTTCGCAGACGCCGGCTTTGGACGGCAAAGTCTTCAGCAGTCGGCCACTGGTAATGCGCGGATTTACCGTGGCGAGCGGCAGCTCTTACAGTGTGATGCCGGGCGGACTTACCCATATTGGTACCCACACTGATACTCAGCATATTGTTAGCCAGTATAGCGGCGGCAGTAAAGACACCTGGATTTTGGCCTCCGAGCCGGAAATTGAAGACAGTGTCTTTGAGCCAGAGAAGTTAGCGCGGCAAAAAATGGACCGCAACTTCAGTCTGCCGAGCCGGGTAATTGATAATTTATTTTGGTTTGGCCGCTACGCCGAAAGGGCGGAATCGGGTTTGCGTTTGGTGCGAACGGCGTTTGAAGAGCTGAATAGTATCGAGCCGTTATCACCGGATAACCGCCGGGTTCTGCTGTGCTCGGTTACCAAGGTTACCGGTACCTTTCCCGGTTTTACTGCTAAAGATGCTGACTTTGAAACCCCGGAGCATGAGTTACTCGACATTGTGTCTAATCGCTCTCGGCCGGGCAGTATTGCCCATTGTCTCGAGGCGATTCTGCACTCCGCCGACGGAGTGAAAGAATTGCTGTCCAATGACATGTTGCGCTTAGTTAACGATATTCGCGATGGCATGGAGTACTTGAACAAGAATCTTGAGAGCAGCTTACAGGCCGCGCCAGAGGAGTTGCTCGACCCGCTCATCACCAGTTTGTTAGCGCTGTGTGGTCTCAGCCAGGAGAGTATGGTGCGCGGTCGCGCGTGGCGCTTTATGGAAATGGGCCGTCGCTTGGAGCGAGCTCAAAAAACCGTAGAACTGCTGAGTCACGTATTGGTCACCGATAAAAGTGATGGCCAAGGTGTGCCCTTGTTAAAGCCGGTGCTGGCGAGTTTGGAGTCGCGGATTGTCTACAAGCGTTACTACCGCAGCGGTTATCGTTTGGATAAAGGCATGGAGCTATTATTGTTCGATCGTCAAAACCCACGTTCGGTGATGTTTCAACTCGAGAGTCTACGCAATCACTTGGAAGACGTTGAAGGTCCAAACAAAGGCGTACAGCTAAGCGATGATATGCGCTGTATTTTGCGTGCGACGAATAATTTATTGCTTACACCCGTGGATGAACTGGCTGAGCGCGATGAGAAGACCGGAGAGCATTTGAATCTGGGCAAATTACTAAATCAATTAGATAAAGATCTTAAAGCTGCATCGCAAGCGCTGGCAGATCGTTATTTTGATCATGCAATGGGGCCGCAGCCTGTTGAAATGAGTGGCCGAGGTGTGTCATGAAATATCGGGTAAGACATTCGACTCGCTACGAATACGCAGATCAAGTGAATCAGGGTTATAACGTCGCCTACCTCATTCCGCGAGAGTGCAATGGCCAGCGGGTTAACTACAGCGATATTCGTATTATTCCGGCACCGACCAGCAGAATTAAGCGGGTCGATTATTTTGGTAATGTGGTGTGTCATTTTACCGTGGAAAGACCGCATAAATCCTTGGAAGTGATAGTCGACAGCGAAGTTGAAATTGCGCCCTCTGAACCGCGGTTGCTCAGCGGTGGTATAACCTGCGCTGAAGTACTTGCCGCCTTAAGTGCCGGTTCTGGCAAAGAAGATATGTCGGCCACAGAGTTTTGTTTTGACTCGCCCATGATTTCTATCGCGCCTCCGCTGGCTGATTTCGGTCGTGACCTTTTTAGCCCGAATCGCCCGTTTCTTGAGGCCGTAAGTGCCTTGAATTCGCGAATTTTTAAAGACTTTAAATACGATCCGGGGTTTTCCACTGTTGCTACACCCCTCGATGAGGTATTAAAAAATCGTCGCGGCGTGTGTCAAGATTTCGCCCATTTGGCGATTGGTGTGTTGCGCAGCCTGGGTTTTTCAGCGCGCTATGTCAGTGGTTATCTTGAAACCTTGCCACCGCCGGGGCAGGTGAAAATGCAGGGAGCAGACGCATCACACGCGTGGTTCGCGGTCTATATTCCAGGTGATGAGTGGCAGGACTTTGACCCGACGAACGATGTGATGCCGGCGGATCAGCATATCACTACCGCTTGGGGTAGGGACTATTCCGATGTGACGCCCTTAAAAGGCGTCGTGTTTGGCGGTGGTGGAAAGCAAATTTTGTCGGTGGCGGTCGATGTGGCGAGAGTGGAGGTTGGCAATGGTATTGGCTTTTCTACGCCGCAAATGACACCGACTCAATCTCAAAATCAATCGCAAACCTAGTAGCCTTGTTGTTTTGTTATTGCCCTTGGCGATGCGTTTTTAGCGATGCCTCCCATTTCCTTCGTCGATGTTTGCACAGCGACCGCGCTCACACCTCATTTCTATTGGCTTATTGCTAACGAGCAATACTCAAAAATTGCCACAGGTTTATAGCGACAAACTGCGGATATCGACGTATTGTGCCGTCGCTGTCGCTTGCAGTTTTAGCTGAGCCAGTTTTGAATCACTCTAAGGGTTGTTAACGTGTCCAAGTTTTTCTTTAAAGGTCGTAAAGATGCGCGTCAAAGCCATATTAATCATGGCTACCAGAGCAAGGCTATGGTTAAGGCAGGTAGTAAAAAGCAACCTTTGACGCTGCGAGTGACCAGTGAAGAGCGCCAGCAGGAAGTGGCGGCGATGCTTGCCGAGGCCAATTTACATGGAGAGATTGCTCTTGATGCGAGTGACGGGGCGGTGGAAGATATTGCCGAATTGACGGTGCTCTTAAAGACGCCGGGGACACAAGTGCTTGCTAAACCGCCGGCGCGAAACGAGCCCTGTCATTGTGGTAGCGGCAAAAAATACAAAAAATGCTGTGCAGTTGCGTAAGTCTAGACGTCCTTCTGTGAAACGAAATGGCTAAACTTTGCTTAGCCATTTTAAATTATTAACGCCGTTTGGCTTTTGCAATTATTGCGCTGTGTTCTGCTGATAATGACCGCGTAGCAAAAGGGCTTATATTGCTGCCCCCGGTATTTCCACTTGGCACTAATCCCAAGGCAGTTTTGCTGGCGGCGCCAATAATCCTGAATAATTGTCCCCATACTTCACCTGGTTTGCCCTGACGTAGGCCCCACGCAAGCATTAAGCAGTGCACTTTGGTGTGTTGATAGGTGGATTCCTGGCCAAGTACATGGGCATTTTCGAGATGCTCAAACTCTTTTGCATATTGTTTTGCGCGTCTAGCATCAGCGGCTAGGGATAACTCCCTGTCTACATAGGGCCGAATGTTTCTACTAAATGCCAACATGATCAGGCCTCCATCCAGTCTGGGTGTCTTTGTGTAACGATATTTCAAAATCGCGTTATTGGCAATTTCAAGTTGGGTATTGATTTCATCTCGTCTATCCGTGGGAGGGTTATTCGCCTTCAAGCCTATTAGTATTGTCATATTAAGTTGTCAGCGTGGGTTCTGCGCTGGGGCAGTGATATATGCCGAGAATAAACATAAATAAGGGAGAGCCTATGTTTCTGGGAAAAGAGTGTATTGCACTGGTGACGGGCGCAAGCCGCGGTGCCGGTAAGGGAATTGCGTTGGCACTCGGCGATGCCGGTGCGACGGTGTACGTCACCGGCCGCAGTCAAGCGGAGGGCGACTCGGTATTGCCGGGGACGATATACGCCACTGCAGAGGAAATAAACCGGCGCGGCGGAATCGGCATCGCCGTGGTGTGTGATCACGGCGATGATGATCAAGTCGCGGCCTTATTTGCGCAAATCGCGCGGGATCACGATGGCCTTGATATCTTGGTCAACAATGCACTGAACGTCCCCGATGGCTTAACCCTGCCCGGTCCATTTTGGGAGAAGCCTCTCGCCTTGCAGGATATTTTAAATGTCGGCTTAAGGTCTAGCTATGTCGCCTCGTATTACGCAGCGCCCCTACTCATTAAGCGGGGCGGCTTGTTGGTGAATACCTCTTCCCCAGGTGGTCGTAGCTATATGCATGGCCCCGCCTACGGTGCGGGTAAGGCGGGGGTCGATAAAATGGCCCGCGACATGGCGGTAGACTTTGAACCGCACCAAGTTGCTGTGGTTTCGCTGTGGATGGGTTTGCTGAATACTGAGCGCACACAGGCGGTCATTGAGTCCGATCCAGAATTGTATGCGCATCTTGCGGCGATGGTTGAGTCGCCAGAGTTTACCGGGCGTGTCATTGCCGCACTGGCTGCCGACAACAAGCGTATGACCCGCAGTGGCAAGGTTTGGTATGCGGCCGAGCTTGGCGCCGAATACGGCGTTGCCGATGTCGATGGGCGTCTTCCGGCCTCACCTCGGCAAATGTTTGGTGAGGAAACGAAATTTAGTGATGTTGTGGTTCAATAGTGCTCAGTTTTAGGCCCTAGTCTGCATTGCTGTCATCCATTTGGGGTATTAGGGGTAATGGCCCAAACCGGTACCATTGCGGCTCTTATAAAGAGTGGCTAGGCGGTCTGTGATCAGCGCTTATACGCCCGAAATGTAAAGAAATTGGTCTTTGGAGAACGATAAAAATGGCAGTGATAGTCGCGGGATTGCCTGAGGCAAACTATGCAGAACTGCCGAATGGGCAGCGACTGCATTATTTAGATAATGGCAGCGGGCCAGTAGTGGTATTTCTTCACGGCAGTGGCAGCGGCGCCAGTGGACACAGCAATTTCAAATACAATTATCCGTATTTAGTTGAGCAGGGTTACCGGGTGATCGTACCTGATTTAATAGGTTACGGTTACTCCGACAAGCCGGACAATGTGCAGTACCACCTCGATTTTTTTGTTGAGTGTATAAAGCAACTGTTAGATCACATAGGCGTGTCGTCCTGCGCCTTAATCGGCAACTCGCTGGGCGGTGCGATAGCTATTAAGTTCACCCTGGATAATCCATCGCAAGTCGATAAGTTAGTGTTGATGGCGCCGGGTGGCATTGAAGAGCAGGCTGACTATTTTCACATGCCTGGCATGCAGGTTATGAAGGAAGTTTTCACTTCTGGCCCCATGGCGCCTGAGCGCTTGGAAGATTTTATTCGTCGAGGTTTGGTGTATGACGACAGCGTGGTTGATGAGCAATTAATCAATGAGCGCTGGGGTATTTTTCAGCAGCAAAATAGTCAGGTTATCACCTCAATGGTGGTGCCTAATATGACGGAACGCCTAAGTGAGATTCGCTGTCCGGTTTTAGCATTTTGGGGCGTGAATGAAAAAATGATGCCGGAAACCGGTATCCAAAAACTCGCGAAAGGCTGTCCGAACATTCGTTTAACACTGGTTTCCCAGTGTGGTCATTGGGTTATGGTTGAGCACCGCAATATGTTTAACCGCAGTACCGACGATTTCTTGAGAAACGGCTAATGATGGAAAAAGAACTAATTACCCAGTGTGGCGACGATTTGTACAACGCCATGCGTGATTTTAAACCACTGCTGCCCTTGACCGAGCGGCTGTCTGATATCACCTTGGATGACGCGTATTATATTTCGCTGCAGATGCTTAAGCGCCGACTTGAAGATGATGGCGAAGTGATTGTCGGCAAGAAAATTGGTGTTACCAGTAAAGTCGTACAGGATATGTTGGGTGTACATCAGCCGGACTTTGGATTTTTAACTGATGCCATGGCCTATCCAAATGGCGCTGATATTTCGGTTGCGGGTAATTTGATTCAACCCCGTGCAGAGGCGGAAATCGGCTTTAAATTAAAGGCGGATCTACAGGGGCCGGGTGTTACCGAGGCCGATGTCTTGGCCGCTACCGAATGTATTATGCCGTGTTTCGAGATTGTTGATTCGCGTATCAAAGATTGGAATATTCGTATTCAAGATACGGTTGCGGATAATGCATCCTGCGGTGTGTATGTGCTCGGGGATGCGAGTGCTGATCCTGGCGATCACGATTTACCAAACTTGAAAATTACGGTTTGGAAGAATGGCAGCTTATTAAGCGAAGGTTTGGGCAGCGCCGTACAAGGTAACCCGCTTACTGCGGTGGCGTGGTTGGCGAATACCCTTGGGCGTTTTGGTATACCTTTTAAAGCTGGTGAAGTGATTTTATCGGGTTCGCTGGTGCCGCTGGAACCGGTTGTTGCCGGTGACAAAATGGAAATGGAATTACACGGTATTGGCCGCGCGTCAGTGCAATTTGTATAAAGTGGGCTGGCCCACGCAACGCTAAATGAGAGAGTGCAGCAGCATGGCGGAAAAAATTAAGGCAGCAATTATTGGTCCCGGCAATATCGGCACTGATTTGCTTATGAAAGCATTGCGTTCGGAGCTGATCGAGCCGGTGTGGATGGTGGGTGTAGATCCTGATTCACCGGGTCTATCTCGTGCCAAAGAGATGGGTTTAAAGGTCACTGCAGACGGTGTTGATGGCATGTTGGCGACCATGAAGGCCGATGGTGTGCAGATTTGCTTTGACGCGACGTCCGCCTATGTACACGCCGAAAATTCGCGCAAAGTGAACGAGCAGGGCGCTTTAATGATTGATTTAACGCCTGCTGCGATTGGCCCCTACTGCGTGCCGCCGGTAAATCTGAAGGATGCCCTTGCAGCAGGCAGCACCAATGTCAATATGGTGACCTGTGGTGGCCAAGCCACCATTCCAATGGTGGCGGCGGTGTCGCGAGTGCAATCGGTTAGCTACGGTGAGATCGTGGCAACGGTTAGCTCAAAATCGGTGGGTCCTGGTACGCGCAAGAATATTGATGAATTTACGCGAACCACAGCGGGTGCTGTGGAGAAAGTCGGTGGCGCGCGCAAGGGTAAGGCAATTATTGTTATTAACCCAGCAGAGCCACCACTGATTATGCGGGATACCATTCACTGCCTTACCGACGAAACACCTGATCAGGATGCGATTCGTAAATCAGTCGATGACATGGTAGCGGAAGTACAAAAATATGTGCCGGGTTACCGCCTTAAAAATGGTCCAGTATTTGATGGCAATCGCGTGTCGATGTTTATGGAAGTCGAAGGGCTGGGAGACTTTTTGCCCAAGTACGCAGGTAATCTAGACATTATGACTGCCGCAGGGCTTCGCACCGCAGAAATGTTTGCAGAAGAAATACTGGCTGGGCGCTTTACACTTCCAACAATAGCGTCAGTCTAAGGGGAATTGAACATGGATTTACGCGGTAAAAAAGTGGTTTTACACGATATGTGTTTGCGCGATGGTATGCACGCCAAACAACATCAGATTTCTTTAGAGCAGATGATGTCTATCGCTAAAGGCTTGGATGAGGCGGGCATGCCGCTAATCGAAGTGACTCACGGTGATGGCCTCGGTGGATCGTCGGTCAATTATGGATTTCCAGCTCACAGCGATGAGGAATACCTGAAGGCCGTTGTTGGTGTGGTTAAAAATGCGAAGATTTCCGCGCTGCTGTTACCTGGTATTGGTACGGTCGATCATCTAAAAATGGCGGCGGATTTAGGCGTGACGACGATTCGGGTTGCCACCCATTGCACCGAAGCCGATGTCTCTGAGCAGCATATTGGTATGGCGGCGCAAATGGGGCTGGATACCGTCGGCTTTCTCATGATGACCCACATGATTGAGGCTGAACAGATTGTTGAGCAGGCCAAACTCATGGAGTCCTACGGCGCGAATTGCATCTATTGTACTGATTCAGCGGGCTATTTACTGCCAGACCAAGTTAAGGAGCGCATTGCCTTATTGCGGCGCGAACTGAAACCAGAAACCGAGTTGGGTTTCCACGCTCATCACAATCTCAGCCTTGGTGTAATGAATTCCTTGGTCGCAGTTGAGGCCGGTGCCAATCGTATCGATGGCTCAGTGGCTGGGCTAGGCGCAGGCGCTGGCAATACGCCGCTGGAGGTATTGGTTGCGGTAATGGATCGTATGGAGGTCAATCACGGCATCGATCTGTATAAGATTATGGATGTGGCTGAAGACCTGGTCACGCCCATTATGGATAACCCGATTCGCATCGACCGCGATTCCTTAACCTTGGGATACGCCGGTGTGTACTCCTCGTTTCTGTTGTTCGCCAAGCGCGCGGCTGCAAAATACGGAGTGTCGTCGCGGGATATTCTGGTTGAATTAGGGCGTCGGCGCACGGTTGGCGGTCAGGAAGATATGATTGAAGATCTTGCCCTAGACATGGCAAAGGCGCGCGGCCTTATTTAGCTAGGCAATTTGAGCTAGTCCACCTAGCGACATCTTCAAGGGCCTTCGGTCGAAGGCCTTTTCTCTGTGCTTTTCTCAGTTATACTGGCGGCCCAATAAATTATAAGGTCTGATTGCCGCCGATATGCTTATTGATCCCGCCTTTGACGAATTAATTGCGACTATTTACCAGGGCCCTTTGGAAGAAGAGCCATGGCAGGGTTTTCTGTCTGTATTGTGCAAAATGATGAAGGCTGTGTCGGTGACGCTGGTGCTAAATCAGCCTTCAGAGAAAGGTCGCGGTGTATTGCGTGTGGTGGGTGGCAATCTTGAGTCCCTAGCGCGCTATCAAGAGCGGCTATTCGCGATGGACCCATTTCAGTCACTGCGTCCCGGCGAAGTAAAAAGCCTGATGGAGTTGGTTCCCTGCGAAGGCTGGCTGGAGAGTGAGCTCTACAAATCTTGCATGAAACCCGCGGGACTTTATGATTCACTGGGTGTGGATATCGTGGTGCCTGGTGAAATGAATGCGGGTCTGCGGGTTGCTCGCGGCGAGCAATCTGCAAGCTTCAATCAGGCCGATCGCGACTTGATATACTCATTGCTTCCCCACTTGGAACGCGCACTGAGATTTCATGTCAGATTGAACAAGGTCGAGTCTGAACGCGCTTTATATGCGGGCGCGGTTGAAAGTTTGTCATTGGCGACTATTATTCTGGATGAGGATGGTCGTGTGCTCAGCTGTAATCGCATGGCTGAACATTTGATTACCCGTGAGCCCGATGTTCGGGTTGAAGATGGGCATTTACTACTGGGTGACCAAGCCACTACCAAGAAATTACAGCGCCTAATCAATAGAATATTGGAACATCGTGCTGGCGACGAACCGACGGTTGTCGAGGCGATGAGAGTGCCGCGTGACGGTGATTTTTCGGACTTGGGTGTTATCGCTAGGCCCGTGCCAGTCACCGAGTGGTCTGAAGGCAAGTCGGTGCCGACAGTGGCAATATTTATTAGTGACCCGGAGTACGGTGCTGAGGCGCCAGTTGCGGTTATTATTCAATTGTTTGGTTTTACACCGACCGAGGCTCAGCTATCCCTGTTGCTGGCCGATGGTTTAAGCCTCGATGAGGCGTCTGCGGCACTCGGTATGAGCCGCAATACCGCACGCACGCACTTGCGGTCGATTTTTTCAAAAACCGGCGTTAGCAGGCAGACTCTGTTAGTGCGGTTAATTCTGAAAAGCGTGGCACAGCTGGCTGACTAAATCTGGCTGGCCACATTCGTCCTTAGGGGAGTGTGCGTGATGGCTATTCTGCAGAACAAAATAGCGGTGGTAACAGGTGGCGGCCAAGGCGTTGGCGCCGGTATTGCCTTTGCCTTAGCTGCTGAAGGCGCCACTGTGGCGGTGTTGGGGCGAACTTTAGCAACGCTTGAAGCGACCTGTGCAGAAATACATAGGCGTGGGGGCGAAGCGCAGGCCTTTGTATGCGATGTTACCGAAGCTGAAGATATCGATGCGGCGGTCCTGGAGATTGTTGATGAATTTGGCGGCATCGACATTCTTGTGAACAATGCCCAAATTGTCCCTCTCGGCAATCTCCTAGAAATAAGTGAAGACGAATACCTCGATGGGATGGATTCCGGCCCGCTGGCGACCCTGCGTTTTATGAGAGCCTGTTACCCCTTCTTGCGAGGCGATGGCAGTATCGTCAATTTGGCTAGCTCAGCCGCAATGCGTTCAGACTCGTCGGGTTTTGGTGCCTACGCAGCTGCCAAGGAGGCCACGCGCGCCCTTAGTAGGGCCGCCGCCTGCGAGTGGGGCGAAGATAATGTCCGAGTAAATTGCATCATGCCGCTAGCGATGTCGCCGGCGATGAATCGCTGGGTAGAAGGTGGTGGTGACGATGTTGAAGACTTCTTGTGCACTGTCCCCTTGGGTCGAGTTGGCGACTGCGAAGAAGATGTTGGCAGAGTTGTGGTGTTTCTGTGCGGACCGGATGCGGCCTATATCACAGGCCACACGTTGCCCATCGACGGTGGTCAGGCATTTTTGCGCTGACTAGCCCGCTAGCGATTAAAAAAAGCGATTCTGCCGCCGTTTTAGGGTGGTAATGCTCAGTGCAGCTAAGTTATTGGCGGGAATGTCACGAAAAGTTTCCCTATCTGAATACCTGACTGTAAAATCCGTGTCTTTGTTATTTTCAGCGGAGCAGCGCAATGGGCAGAGCCTACCAAAACCGCAAAGATTCCATGGCCAAAACCTCAGATGCCAAGGCCAAGGTTTACAGTAAATACGGACGTGAAATTTATGTGTGCGCCAAGGCGGGTGGTTTCGACCCGGCTGGTAATTTGGCACTGCGGGGGATGATTGAGCGCGCCAAGAAAGATCAGGTGCCGACCCACGTAATTGAAAAAGCCATCGAAAAAGCCAAAGGCGGAGGCGGTGAAGATTTCTCACTCGCCCGCTACGAAGGCTACGGTCCTGGTAATTGCATGGTTATTATTGAGTGTTTAACCGATAACCCAAATCGTACCTTTGGCGATGTGCGCTTATGCTTCACCAAAACCAAAAGTAAAATAGGCACCCAAGGAAGCGTCAGCCACATGTTCGATCACTCTGCGATCTTTGTCTTTGATGGCGAAGATGAAGAGGCGGCCCTGGAAGCGCTGATGGAAGCCGATGTCGATGTCAGTGATATTGAGAAAGAGGGCGGTAAAATTTCTGTCTTCGCGCCAAACACTGATTACTTCAAAGCCAAGCAGGCATTGATCGAAATGGGCGTCGCAGATTTCGACGTGGATGAGATTCAGTTCCTTGCGCAAAACACCTCGCCGGTTGAGGGTGATGACGTGGCCATGTTTGAAAAATTCATGGACATGCTTAATGACCTGGATGACGTGCAAAACGTCTACCATAATGCCGAATTGCCTGCTTAACTTAGCTGAGAGATAGAGAGTGGACCAGTGCGCCAAGGCGTCTGAGGCCGTTATCGATCTCCTCGTTTCATGGTAGGGCGCATGAAGCGCGAAAGCAGTTTCTGTATTTGTCGCTGGCGCTAAATAAGGGGCCGGCGGCAATACTGATATTTTCAGCGAGCGCCTGCTCCGCTAGTTTTAGCGTGTCTATGTTTTCCGCTAATTCGATCCACAGGGTGTTACCACCTTGGGGTTGAGTGATCCGCGTGCCCGCCGGCATATACTTTGCCAATTGTTCTCTAATTCTGCTCACTGAACTCGCCGCTGCAGCGCGCATGCGGTGTAAGTGGCGATCGTACTCTCCTCTGGAAGTAGCTGTTCGGCAGCGAGTTGCGGTGGCCGAGTTGGCGTTTCTGTTTGCGTTACTGCGGTGTATATTGATTCTGCACTCTGGCGACACACTAGTTTTGGCGCATGAGAACGGCTGGTGGTGGAATATTCACTAGTCGCTGCGTATTAGAAATGGCTTTTTAGGGAATAGAAAGAATGAAATATATTGTGGTAGACGCATTCACGGAGCGTAAATTTGCCGGTAACTCGGCGGCGGTGTGTTTAGTCGAAGGCCACTTGTCCGATGCTTTGATGCAGCAGGTCGCAGCGGAATTTAATTTGTCAGAGACGGCTTATTTAGCACTTCAGAGTGATGGGTGTTGGTCATTGCGCTGGTTTACTCCAATGATTGAAGTGAATTTATGCGGTCACGCTACTTTGGGGGCAGCGCATGTACTATGGACAGAGTTTGGTGTGAACGACGAAGTTTTGCGTTTTGCTACCCGCAGTGGCGAGCTTAGGGTTTCGCGCACTGGAGCAGTAATTAGTATGCGTTTTCCGATCACCGTCACAGTAAACAGCGACACCACAGACTGGGCGCAAACCATAGTTAAACCGGCGTTGGTATCTGGTGCTGCTATTGCCGGTGAGGATTACCTCATAGAGTTGAATGATGCGATGGCTGTACAAAACTTTACGCCAGATTTGCCGGCCATCGCGGCCTTAAATAGCCGAGGTTTAATTGTTAGCGCTAAGGGGGCGCAAGGCTCAGGGTTGGATTTCGTCTCACGTTTTTTTGCTCCCAATGCCGGCATTGATGAAGATCCTGTGACCGGTTCAGCTCACTGCGCACTGGCACATTACTGGGCGCAGAAGCTAGCTAAGACAGATTTTGTGGCCAAGCAGGTTTCCCGCAGAGGCGGCGTGCTTGGCGTTGCCATTGACGGAGATATCGTTGTTTTGTCTGGCAAAGCGATAAGCACCATGAGTGGTGAGTTGCGACTGGGCTAAATGTGCTGTTTGAGTTCTTGGTCCCGGAGTGGGGGACCAAGATGTATGCGCTGTTAGGGCTTGTGTACTTTCTTGGGGTTTCTGCGGCGGGGGTAGCAGGTGGTGCATATTTCGCAAACAGTGCCATCGCAGCCTCTGGCGCTGCAAAATTCGCGTCCGTAAAAAATAATCTGCAGATGTAGTGCATTCCATTTTTCTTTTGGAAATAAGGCTTTTAGGTCCTTCTCAGTTTGTACCACGTTCTTGCCGTTAGTCAGCCCCCATCGCTGGGCGAGGCGGTGAATATGGGTGTCGACGGGAAAGGCGGGTACACCAAAGGCTTGCGACATAACAACGCTGGCCGTTTTGTGACCTACACCGGGCAGGGTTTCCAGTGCGGCCATGTCTTTGGGGACGACTCCCTTGTATTTTTCTACCAAAATTTCTGACAGGCATTTTATGGCGCTAGATTTTTGCGGTGACAAACCGCAGGGGCGAATGATGGCACGGATGATTTCAACGTTCTGCTTGGCCATATCAAAGGGGTTGTCGGCCAGCTCGAATAAGGCTGGAGTGATTTGGTTTACCCGTGCGTCGGTGCATTGGGCCGAAAGTAAAACGGCCACCAGTAAGGTGTAGGGATCTTTGTGGTCTAGCGGTACGGGTTGCGTTGGGTAGAGTTCTTGCAGGCGATTGGCAATATAGTTTGCGCGTTCCTTTTTTAGCATTACCCTTGCATACCTTTAGTCGATTGATCGTTAAGGCTTTGCACATAGGTTTTTATGCGTCGAGCTGCCTCTGCACATTGTTCTGGTTCGGCAACTAAAGCCATTCGCACATAGTTGGCGCCGGGATTAAAGCCATCAACTTCTCGAGATAAGTAGCTGCCAGGTAGTACTGTGACGTGTTGCTGGGCAAAGAGTCCGCGGGCGAATTCTGTGTCTGCAATTGGTGTTTTCGCCCAAAGATAAAACGACGCATCTGGCAAGCTGACGTCGAGGCAGCCGTCGAGAATGCCTAAGACCTCGTCGAATTTCTGCCGGTAAAGATCTCTGTTGGCAATGACGTGGGTTTCGTCATTCCAGGCCGCAACGCTTGCTAGCTGATGTTGTACCGGCATGGCGCAGCCGTGGTAAGTGCGATAAAGCAAAAAATCTTTGAGAATGGCGGCGTCGCCCGCAACAAAACCTGAGCGTAAGCCGGGCAGATTTGAGCGCTTTGATAGGCTGTGGAATACCACGCAGCGTCGAAAATCAGTGCGGTCCATTTCGGCGCAGGCTTGAAGCAGTCCAGTAGGTGGGCTGTCTTCGTCAAAATATAATTCTGAATAACATTCGTCGCTGGCAATAACGAAGTCATATTGGTCGGCTAGGGCGATGAGCTTCTGTAATTGCTGGCTGCTCATGACCGCGCCGCTGGGATTGCCTGGTGTGCATATAAATAATAATTGGCAGCGCTGCCAAATGTCGGCGCTAACTGAGTCAAAATCTGGAATGAAGCCGTTTTCTGGCCGGCAAGCTAAGAATTCCGGCTGGGCGCCGGCAAGTAACGCTGCGCCTTCGTATATTTGGTAAAACGGATTGGGGCTGCATACCAGTGCGTCTGCACTTGCGCTGACAACCGTTTGTGCAAAGGCAAATAAAGCTTCGCGTGTGCCATTCACCGGCAGTATTTGTGTCTCTGGATCTAGAGCGGGTAAATGAAAGCGCTGACAAGCCCAGCTTGAAATGGCTTGACGTAATTCGGGAATGCCTTTGGTCGTGGGGTAGTTGCTAAGCTTGTCCAAATTTTGGCTAATTGCCGTGCTGACGAAGGCGGGTGATTGGTGTTTTGGTTCGCCAATTGACAGTGCGATTGGGCTAAGTGGCGGCGCAGTTATGCCGTCAAATAAAACCCGCAATTTCTCGAAGGGGTAGGCTTGTAAGGCGTTTAAATGTGGATTCATAGGGTTTTGCTATTGGCCTTTTTATCGAGTTCACGGCAGATCGCCTGTTGTATTTCTTCACACAGTTTGGGGTCGTCGATCGGGCGTTGATTTTCGTCGGTAATAAAAAATACGTCTTCTACACGTTCGCCGAGGGTGGCGATTTTCGCGTTCTGAAGTTGTATATGGTATTGATTGAAAATACGCCCGAGCCGCGCCAGTAGGCCTGGTCGGTCCGGGGTGATCACTTCGAGTATGGTCTGCGCCTTATTCAAATCTGTGGTCATGCTAGTGCGGGTTGGCGTTGAAAAGAGGCGCATTTGTCGCGGCGTGCGTCGATTCACCTCAGTAAATCGCTCAGGATTTTCTAAGTGTTCGCGCATAAATTCAATAATGTGAGAGATGCGGCTAGGGTTGTCGCCAATTGATTCGCCGTCTGCGCCCAAGACATAAAAGGTGTCCAGGGTGTAGCCAGTGCCGCTATTGTAAATGCGGGCATCTTGAATACTTAAGTCGAGTTGCTCCATTGCCTCGGCGAGCAAGGCAAATAAGCCGACCCGGGCACGGGTATGGACGAATATTTGGCTGACGCCGGCGTGGTCCAGTAGGCCGCCTTCTTTAATTAGGACGACGGTGGCATTTGCTTTGACGCGATTGGCAATGGCGCGGGTGTGCCAAACGATGTCGTCAATTTGCTCACGAATAAAGTAGTCTTCTCCGGTATTGGCCCAGAGCGCACGAATTTCTGCCTCGGTAAAACCGTAGTCTTCCAGCTTTTCTATGGCGCCGAGTTGGGTTTCGGCAATCCACTCTTGTTTGTCGATTGGGTTTTCCAGTCCGCGACGCAGGGCGCGGCGGGTTTCGGCGTATAGTTGGCGCATTAACGAGGCGCGCCAAGATGTCCACAGAGTTGGGTTGGTGGCGTTGATGTCTGCAACGGTGAGGCAGAATAGATAGTCGAGGTGTTGGATGTCACCCATAGTGAGGGCGAAGTCACGAATAACCTCTGGATCTTGGATGTCTTTGCGCTGTGACACCGATGACATTTCAAGGTGTTTTTCGACCAGCCACGCGACCAGGTTTCCGTCGCGCTTGTTTAGACCTATTTGTTCACAAAATTCACGGGCATCAACAGCACCTAAGCTGGAGTGATCACCGCCGCGGCCTTTGGCGATGTCGTGGAATAAGCCGGCTAAATACAATAATTCCGGTTTGGGGAGGCGCTGCATAATTCGGCACGCCATCGGGTATTTTTCAACCATGTTCGGGTAGCGGAAGCGGCTGATATTTTTAATTAGCTCTAGGGTGTGCGCATCGACCGAATAAATGTGGAATAAGTCGTGCTGCATTTGACCGACAATACCGGCAAAGGCGGGGATAAATTTGTCGAGGATACCAAAGCGTTTCATGCGGCGTAGATTTAGTGCTACGCGCTGTGGCGATCGCAATAGCTCTAAAAAATAGCGCTTATTCTTTGGGTCGGCGCGAAAGCGGTTGTCAATTAGATGATGAGATTTACGGATGAGCCGAATGGTGCTGGCGCGCACGCCATCAATGGCGTTATTGCTCGCCATTAAGACGAAAATCTCCATCAGTGCGGAGGGCGTTTTAGTAAACACCTTGGCGTTGCATACTTCTATATGACCGTTGCGAACTCGGAAGCGACTGTTGATCTCAAATACGGTTTCGGCTTCGCAGGCGCGCAGAATCGTTTCGTCGAAATGCTGCATCAATACATCGTTGAGCTCGCCAAGGTGCATAACCCAGCGGTAGTACTGTTGCATAAACTGCTCGACGGCGAGCTTGCCATCGCTGTCGGTAAAGCCGAACTGCTCTGCTAGTGTGCGCTGGTGGTCAAATAAAAGTCGATCTTCTTCGCGGCCGGCGAGAATGTGCAATGCAAAGCGAACCTTCCATAAAAAGTCTTGGCCTTCTTTTAAGGTGTCTAGTTCCTCTTTGCTGAGAAACTGCCGTTCCAAGAGTTCATCGATGGACTGGGCGCCAAAGTGTCGTTTAACAACCCAGCCAATCATTTGAATATCGCGCAGACCGCCTGGCGAGCTTTTAATATTGGGCTCGAGATTGTATTCAGAGTTGGCAAATTTCCGGTGGCGAAGTATTTGCTCGTCCCATTTTGCGCGGAAAAAATCACTGCTAGACCAAATGTTTTCGGGGCCTACCAGGTTCATTAATTGGGTTTGTAGCTCGGAATTGCCGGCTAAGGTGCGGGATTCCATTAGGTTGGTGGCAATGGTGATGTCATCAGCGGCGGCTTGCGCGCATTCGCTCATGGTGCGCACGCTGTGTCCAATCTCTAAATTAATGTCCCAGAGTAGGGTGATAAGGCCTTCAATATTTTCACGATAGTCACCGCCCTCGTCACTGGTAAGTATGAGTAAGTCGATATCGGAATAGGGGTGTAGTTCGCCGCGGCCATAACCGCCAACGGCGATTAGGGCGATATCGTCGCCCCATTGATAACTTTGCCAAATGCCCTGCAATAAGTCGTCTATGCGCAGTGAGCGCATTTTGACAAGCGCGCTAATATGCTCCCCCGCTTCAAAGCGGGTTTTGAGGTCAGCGGCCAGCGTTTTAAGGTAGGTTTTATAGGTCTTGATTGACTGGCCGGGCTGGGGCAGTGCATGAATATCCGGTAAAGCGGATTGGCTCATTATATATTCCGGTAAAAAGGTTCGTCTGGGCGTGCGGTGAGTACTTCAACGCCGTCTGCCGTTACTGCCATAGTGTGCTCCCATTGGGCAGAGAGGCGGCGGTCGCGGGTGGTAACGGTCCAGCCATCTTTGGTATTGAGTTTGGTTTGCTTTTTACCGGCATTGATCATGGGTTCAATGGTGAATGTCATGCCTTCTTTTAACACTAAATCGTTACGTCGGTTATAACCTTCGCCGTAGTGCAGCACCTGAGGATCTTCGTGGAAGACGAGTCCGATGCCATGACCGCAATATTCCTCAACTACACTGTAATGCTTGCCGCGTGCATGTTTGGCTATCACGGTGCCGATATCGCTGAGCGCGCAGCCTGGCTTAACCAGTGCTATGGCTTGATATAGGCACTCTTGAGTTACTTCGCAAAGGCGCTTGGCGTGCTCCGGCACATTGCCGACGTAATACATGCGGTTGGTATCGCCGTGCCAGCCATCCTTTATTACGGTGACATCGATATTCAGGATGTCGCCATCTTTTAGTATTTTTTTGTCAGAAGGGATGCCGTGGCAAATAACTTCATTGACAGAGGTGCAGATAGACTTGGGGAAACCGTTGTAGTTTAGCGGTGCGGGAATGGCGTTTTGCACATTCACAATATAGTCATGACAAATTTGGTCTAGTTCGCCGGTGCTAATGCCAGGTTTGACATGAGGTGTGATCATTTCTAGCACGTCGGCGGCAAGTCGACCGGCAACGCGCATGGCGGCAATTTGTTCTGGCGATTTAATGCTTACATTCATAGGGCTATACCGGTGGGCGGCTTCGTCTGGCGTATTTAAAGCCGGCTATTGTAAACCATCGCTTTATGGGTAGCGAAGGCATCGCGGAATTTTAGTCTCAAAAGCGGTTTATACTTTATGTAATAGGGGCTCTGTGGTATAAATACGCGCCCCAATAATAGCTCGAGCTGTTATTGGATTAATGACGCGCAGAAATCGGCACGTAATCCCGGGTGCTTCAACGATAGTTGGGGTTGGGTTATGGGATCTCTGCAAGTTTGTAACCCGATGTTTATTAAGGAAATATCATGTCTCATGTAAGTATGCGTGAAATGCTGCAAGCCGGCGTTCACTTTGGTCACCAGACTCGTTACTGGAACCCAAAAATGGCTCCTTTCATTTTTGGTGCGCGTAACAAGATTCACATTATTAACCTAGAGCACACTGTTCCAGCAATGAACAATGCCCTAGATGCTATTGCTAAAATGGCTGCCAATAAGAACAAGATCCTATTTGTTGGCACTAAGCGTGCAGCGAGTAAGATTATTGGCGAACAAGCTGCCCGCGCTGGTATGCCGTTTGTTAGCCATCGTTGGTTGGGCGGAATGCTCACTAACTACAAAACTATTCGTCAGTCTGTTCGTCGTCTGCGTGAGCTTGAAGCACAAAGCCAAGACGGCACTTTTGACAAATTGACTAAGAAAGAAGCGCTGATGCGCCGCCGTGATATGGAGAAGCTAGAGCGCTCCATCGGTGGTATTAAAGATATGTCTGGTTTGCCTGATGCACTGTTCGTTATTGATGTGGATCACGAGCGTATTGCTATTCAAGAAGCCAACAAACTGGGTATCCCAGTATTTGGTATCGTTGATACCAACAGCAACCCAGATGGCGTAGATTTTGTTATCCCAGGTAACGATGATGCAATTCGCGCAATCAAATTGTACGTAACGGCTGTTGCTGATGTTGCTATTAACGCTGCTGCAAACGACGTTGTTGCTAAAGACGAGTTTGTTGAAGTAGCACCAGAAGGCGAAAGCGCTGCCGAGTAATTTGGCCGCTAAGCAGTCTGCGAAAGGGGGCAAGGCCCCCTTTTTTTGGATAATGTCTGAGCAGGCACATGGTTTTGGGTCTGTTCTTGAACTTGAGTTAACCCGCTCAAGGTAATTAAGAGGAATTTAGGATGGCTGTAACAGCATCAATGGTTAAAGAACTGCGTGATCGTACTGGCCTTGGCATGATGGAGTGCAAAAAAGCACTGAATGATGCGAATGGTGATATTGAGTTGGCGATTGAAGAGATGCGTAAGTCTAGTGGTATGAAGGCGGCTAAAAAGGCTGGCCGTACTGCTGCAGATGGCGTTGTTAGCACAAAAGTTGCTGAAGATGGCAGCTACGGTGTTGTGGTTGAAGTTAACAGCGAAACTGATTTCGTTGCACGTGATGCCGGCTTCTTAGCGTTTGTTGCGCAAGTGACCGACAAGGCATTTGCCACTAAGGCGACTGACGTTGCTGAATTGATGGCTGGTGAATTGGAATCTGCGCGTGAAGCACTGGTTCAAAAGATCGGCGAGAACATTTCTGTTCGTCGCGCCGTGATTATTAGCGCTGAAGACGGTGTGGTTGATAGCTATGTGCACTCTAATAACCGTATTGCGGTATTGGTAGCCTTAAAAGGCGGTGATGCTGAATTGGCTCGTGATGTGGCGATGCATGTTGCTGCAACGAATCCAAGGGTTGCTAAATCTGCGGATATGCCTGAAGAAGAGATCGTGAAAGAGCGTGAAATCTTCACTGCTCAGGCGGCAGAAAGCGGTAAGCCAGCTGAAATTATCGAGAAGATGATTGACGGTCGGATACGCAAATTCTTGTCTGAAAATTCATTGGTTGATCAGCCTTTTGTTAAAGATCCTGAGCAGACCGTGGGTAAATTGCTGAAAAGCAGCAGTGCCGATATCCAAGCGTTTATTCGCTTTGAGGTGGGTGAAGGTATTGAGAAAGAAGAAGTAGACTTTGCCGCCGAGGTGGCTGCTCAGCTGAAAGGCTAAGCCACTAAGTTAGCGGGGCCTGCGGGCCCCGCTTTACTTTAGGCGATATGCAGTGTCATGAAAATATCGTGTAATGTGGTGAGGTAGGGAAATGTCTAGCCAAAGTCGGGATAAGAAATACAAGCGCATACTGCTTAAATTAAGTGGTGAAGCTTTGATGGGTGGCCTTGGATTTGGTATCGATCCCAAGGTGCTAGACCGCATGGCGCTCGAAGTCGGTCAGTTGGTTGGCATCGGTGTGCAGGTTGGTTTGGTGGTTGGCGGCGGGAATTTGTTCCGCGGCGCGGCGCTGCAAACTGCGGGACTGGATCGTGTTACAGGCGATCATATGGGCATGTTGGCGACGGTCATGAACGCATTGGCGCTTCGTGATGCGCTAGAGCGTAGTAATATAAAATCTTCGGTGATGTCGGCAATTCCCATGAGTGGCGTTGTTGATCACTACGATCGTCGTAAGGCGATTCGTTTGCTGTCGCGGGGCGAAGTGGTTATTTTTGCCGCGGGCACAGGCAATCCGTTTTTTACAACCGACTCTGCAGCGTGTTTGCGCGGTATTGAGGTTGATGCGGATCTCGTATTGAAAGCGACCAAGGTTGACGGTGTTTATAGTGCAGATCCAATGCGCGACCCCGATGCCGTGAAGTATGATTATCTGAGCTACGATGAAGTGCTGGATAAGAAGCTCGAAGTTATGGATTTAACGGCGATATGTTTATGCCGAGACCATAATATGCCCTTGCGAGTCTTTGCAATGGAGCAGCAGGGAGCTTTGTTGAATATTGTGGTGGGCGGCGAAGAGGGGACTCTGGTAGGTGCCGCTGCAACCCGAGAGGAGAAACGTCGTGATAAATGAGTTAAAGGAAGACGCTAAACAGCGCATGGCTAAGACCATTGAGGCCTTAGGCACTAATTTTAATAAAATTCGTACTGGCCGCGCGCACCCTAGCTTGTTAGACGGTCTGCGGGTGTCTTATTACGGCACTGATACGCCGCTGTCACAGATTGCAAATATTGGTGTCGAAGACGCAAGAACACTTACCGTGACGCCGTGGGAAAAGAATATCGTTCCCGATGTTGAAAAGGCGATCATGAAGTCTGACCTAGGCCTTAACCCAAGCACGGCTGGCAGTGTTATTCGTATACCGATGCCGATGCTGACGGAAGAAACTCGTAAAGGTTATATCAAGCAAGCTCGCCAAGAGGCGGAAAGTGCGCGGGTGTCCATTCGCAATGCGCGTCGCGACGTGCTGTCTGATGTAAAAGAGTTGCTGAAAGAAAAAGAAATCAGCGAGGACGAGGAGCGCCGTGCGCAGGATGATGTGCAGAAAATCACCGATCAGTATATTGCTGAGGTAGATAAAGCGCTGGTGGCGAAAGAAGCCGACCTGATGGAAATTTGAGCGGCGAGCCGAATTGTTTCAATGTCAGTAGCAAAGCGGGAGTCCGCGCCTAAACGTGTCCCCCGTCATGTTGCCATCATTATGGATGGCAATAATCGCTGGGCCAAAAAACACGGTCTAAAGTCCTCTGCGGGGCATCGAGCCGGAGTAGAGGTGATACGTCCTCTATTAAAGCTAACCCGCGAGCACGGTGTCGAGATTGTCACTTTATTCGCGTTTTCTAGCGAAAATTGGCAGCGTCCTACTCTGGAAGTCCAAGCCTTGATGCGGCTGTTTTCGAGTTATCTCGATAGTGAGACTAAGCAACTGCATGCCGATGGGGTGCGGATGCGATTTATTGGTGAGCGCAGTCAGTTTACCGCAGCACTGCGCAAACAAATGGACTACAGTGAACAGCTGACGCGATTTAACCGCGATACTCAGCTGGTAATTGCCGTTGATTACGGTGGTCAGTGGGATATTGTGAGTGCCGCTAAAGCCTTGGCTGAAAAGGTGAAGGACGGCGAATTAACGACTGATGAGTTTACTGTTGAGCTGTTTGATCGTCACCTTGCACTTGCCGACCTACCAAAACCGGACCTTTGCATACGTACGGCGGGCGAGCAGCGCATTAGTAATTTTTTGTTATGGCAGATAGCCTATAGCGAGCTCTATTTTACAGATTGTTTCTGGCCGGACTTTAACGGCGAGGAGTTGGACCGGGCGCTTGCCGCCTATGCTCGTCGAGACCGACGTTTTGGCGGTCGTGAAAATGATAATAATGAAGATGCGCCAGAGTAGAGGAGCCAGTTTATGTTAAAGCAGCGGATCATCACCGCGGTGTTGATCGTCGTCGCACTGTTGGCGGCTCTGGCGTATTTGTCGCTGCCGATATTGTCGGCGGTGTTTGCCCTTGTTGTGCTATTAGCTGCCTGGGAGTGGGCCGATCTAAGTGGTTTTTCGGCTAAGGGGTCCCGCTTTACTTACGTAATAGTGTGCGCTCTGTTGATGATAGGTGCCGCGTGGACAACAAATCTCTTTAGTGGCGTGGATCAACTCGAGGTACAAGAAATTGTTATCGCTGCCAGTCTTTGGTGGTCGATTGCGTTGCTTTGGGTGAAGTCTTACCCTCTCAGTGCTGGGCTTTGGGGTTCTCGCTGGATGCGTGCTCTGATGGGACTATTGGTGTTGGTGCCTGCATGGCTGGCTATCTGTTATTTAAGAAGTTTAAGCGGCGGTGTGTGGTTAATTGTGTTGGTTATTGCGCTTGTCGCCTCGGCTGATATTGGTGCCTATTTTGTTGGCCGTGCCTACGGAAAAGCCAAGCTCGCTCCTGCGGTGAGTCCTGGTAAATCTTGGGCGGGGTTTTGGGGTGGATTGGCCTCTAGCAGTTTGTTGGCGGCGCTGCTGTGGGTGTCATTGGCTAAGTTGTTGCCAGGTGCGATACCAATCGCGTTATTGCCCTTATTATGCATGGTGATTGTTACGGTATTAGCCTCTGTATTGGGTGATTTACTGGAAAGTATGGTGAAGCGCCATCGCGGCACTAAAGACAGTGGTCATTTATTGCCGGGGCACGGCGGAATCATGGATCGAATAGACAGTATTACGGCGGCGGCGCCAGTATTTGCACTGGGCTTGATGGCGACGGGATGGGTGTAATGCAGTCGGTCACAGTCCTTGGTTCGACCGGGTCTATCGGCGTTAACACCTTAGACGTGCTGGCTCGCCATCCAGAGCGTTATAGTGTCTATGCCTTAACAGCAAATCGGAGCTTAGATACGCTGTTTGCACAACTTGAACAGTTTTCCCCACGCTATGCAGTATTGGCGGATATAGAATTAGTGCAAGCCTTTGCGGAGCGTGTCAGAAAAGCCGGCTTGCCAACCGAGATTCTCGGTGGTGAAGCGGGTTTGTGTACTGTCGCACGTGAGGCTGATGTAACAATGGCGGCCATCGTTGGTGCCGCTGGCTTGTTGCCGACAATGGCAGCGGTTGAGGCTGGCAGGAAAGTGTTGCTAGCGAATAAAGAAGCGCTTGTTATGGCTGGGCCGTTATTTATGGATGCAGTGCAGCGCTGTGGCGCAACGTTGCTGCCCATCGACAGCGAGCACAATGCGATTTTTCAATGCTTGCCGATGCAAGTTCAGCAAGGGAATGGTCAATTAAGCCCCTTTTTACATGGTGGCGTTAAGCGTGTTTTATTGACTGGTTCTGGTGGCCCTTTTCGAAATACGGCCTCAGCGGAATTGGCTGATGTGACTCCCGATCAAGCCTGCGCGCATCCCAATTGGTCTATGGGGCGCAAGATATCAGTGGATTCAGCTACCATGATGAATAAGGGCTTGGAGCTGATTGAGGCGTGTTGGCTGTTTCATACTGAACCTGCAAACATTGATATTATTGTTCATCCTCAGAGTGTTATTCACTCCATGGTTGAGTATATTGACGGCTCAGTTTTAGCGCAGCTAGGGAATCCCGATATGCGTACCCCGATTGCTCATGCCTTGGCGTGGCCAGAACGGATTGCATCAGGGGTTGGCAGTTTAGATATCATTGCGCAGGCGCGATTGGATTTTGAAGCGCCAGATGAAGAGCGTTTTCCCTGTCTGCGTTTGGCGCGTGCGGCGGCGGTGCGGGGCGGTACAGCACCGGCGGTGTTAAATGCGGCGAACGAGGTCGCGGTTGAAGCGTTTCTTGACGGTCGACTGGATTTTACATCCATTGCCAAGCTCATAGAGCAGGTTATGGCGGTTGTTGTAATTGTTGAACCGCACTCACTCGAGGATGTCCAACAAGCGGACAGAGAATCTCGCGTTTGTGCGATGAAATTTATTCTAAATAAAACATTGGCTTAATAGATAACAGAGACTCGATAGTGGCCAGAATTACACAGGTCGCTATGCGTTAAAGGGCAAAAACGTGCTGGATATTTTGCAAACTATTTTAGTGACGCTGCTAACCTTGGCTATTCTGGTTGCGGTGCACGAATTCGGCCACTTCTGGGTCGCGCGGCGCTGTGGTGTCAAAGTTTTGCGCTTTTCTGTGGGGTTTGGTAAGCCGTTATTGACTTGGACTGATCGCAGCGGTACGGAATACGTCATTGCTGGTATTCCACTCGGTGGCTACGTCAAAATGTTGGACGAGCGCGAAGCGCCGGTGCCAGAAGAGCTAGTCGGCCAGGCATTTAACCGCGCGTCACCAAAGTCGCGAATTGCCATTGCGGCAGCTGGCCCAATTGCAAATCTTATCTTGGCGGTTTTTGTTTATTGGCTGGTGTTTTTGAACGGCGTCAGCGGCGTAGCGCCAGTAGTGGCAAAGGTCGAGCCGGGCTCGTTGGCTGATCAGGCGGGTATTGTCGCGGGGCAGGAGTTTTTATCGGTAGATGGGCGCTCGACGCCAACTTGGGAGGCGCTGCAGCTGCAGCTTTTGGAGCGTATTGGTGAAGATGGTGATGTCCATATTACTTTGCGCTCCCCTGATTCTGATCTTGTTACGGAAAATGTGGTGGCATTGCGTGACTGGATGCACGATATCGAAGAGCCCAATCCTGTCCGTGAGTTAGGTGTCACCCTGTTTGTGCCGGAAGTTGTACCGAAAATTGAAACCGTTGTAGCTGACAGTCCTGCAGAGCGAGCGGGAATGCGCGCAGGGGATTTGGTCGTCGAGGCAGATGGCAGGCCGCTAGAATCATGGCAGGCGTGGGTGGAGTATGTTCGGCAAAAGCCACAGGAGCCGATTGCTGTCACTGTAGAGCGTGATACCCAACGAGTGCTGTTAACCATGACGCCGGATCGAAAGCTTGACGGCGAATCTCAGGCATATGGTTATGTTGGCGTTGGTGTGGCCATGCCATCTTGGCCGGAGTCGATGCAGCGAACTATGGAATACGGTTTTGTTGGCGCAGGAGTTGCAGCCGTTGACAAAACCTGGCGGATGAGTGCTTTTACTTTATCGGCAATAAAAAAGATGTTGATGGGCCTGTTGTCGCCGAAAAACTTGAGCGGGCCGATAACCATTGCTAAAGTGGCGAGCTCTTCGGCGCAGTATGGGGTTTTTGCATGGCTAACGTTTTTGGCTTTGCTGAGTATAAGTCTTGCTGTTTTGAATTTGTTACCGATTCCCGTCCTGGATGGCGGGCATATTGTCTACGCTCTGGTAGAGTGGCTGACCGGTAAGCCTGTGGCGGAGCAGGTTCAGGTCTGGGCGAATCAGCTGGGCCTAGTGTTAGTAGTATTTGTGATGATTTTTGCTTTATATAACGATGTGTTGCGCCTTTAGTCTCTAAGATAATGCAATGCTTTTAATCTTACACAGTGGCAGCGTCAGTTTTTATGGCGTTGGCCCAGAGCCTTGGTTTTTAGCTGTTGATGAAACGCTTTTTAGCACTTAGTTTTATTCTGTGGTCGGTGAGTTTGTTCGCTGTCGCCCAAAATTCACTGCCGATTTCAGATATTCGCGTCGAAGGTCTGCAACGGATATCGTCCGAAACGGTGTTCTCTGCATTGCCGATAAGTATTGGCGATAGAGTCAGTACGCGCACGGTGGCAAATGCGTCGAGAGCGCTTTTTGGTACGGGCAATTTTGACGACATCCAGATTGGTATGGATGGCGATGTCCTTGTGGTGCGAGTGGTTGAGCGGCCAGCGATTAGCGGCATTAACCTCGAAGGTAATAAGGCACTCGCGACTGAGGCACTGTTGGATGGTTTGAAAAACGCGGGACTGGCCGAAGGACAAGTTTTTAAGCGCTCGACCCTCGACGGTATGAAGATGGAATTGACTCGGCAGTATGTGTCGCAGGGTCGCTATGACGCAAGTATTGAGACTGACGTGGTTGCCGAGCAACGCAATCGAGTGTCGATCAGCATTAATATAGATGAAGGCAGTAATGCAACGATTGAGCATATCAATATCGTTGGTAACACGGTGTATGACGATGAAACCCTTCTTGACCTTTTTGAGTTAAAAACAGGTGGTTTATTTTCATTCTTTAGTAGCAGCAATAAGTACTCGCGTGAAAAGCTTAAAGGCGATCTCGAAAAATTAAATTCGTATTACCTGGATCGCGGTTATTTGTTGTTTAACGCTGATTCCGTTCAGGTTGCTATTAGCCCGAATCGTCAATCTGTTTACATAACAGTGAATTTGATTGAGGGAGATAAATATACGGTTAGTAGCGCTGAGCTATCTGGCGATTTAGTGCTGCCCGAAGAAGATTTGAAGCGTTTTGTATTAGTTCAGAAAGGACAGGTGTTTTCCCAAGCGCTGGTCACAAGCACTGAGGAATTTATTACCAAGCGGCTAGGTAACGAAGGTTATAATTTTGCCAAGGTTCGCGGTATACCCGAACAAAATGAAGAAGATAAAACGGTAGATATCAAATTCTTTATTGATCCAGGTAAGCGTACTTATGTGCGTCGCATCGATTTTGAAGGTAACGCAAGGACATCTGACGAAGTACTGCGCCGAGAAATGCGTCAAATTGAAAGTGCACCGGCGTCAGCAGACAAGATTGAATTATCGCGTATTCGCTTGGAGCGTCTCGGCTACTTTAAAGAAGCTAAAGTAGATACCTTAGAGGTTCCCGGTACTGATGATTTGATTGATCTTCGCTATAAAGTTGAAGAGCAAAGTTCAGGTAGTTTGGGCGCCAGTGTGGGCTTCTCGCAGGATAGCGGCCTTCTGCTGAGTGCAAATATTCAGCAAAATAACTTCTTCGGTACGGGTAAGCAGGTTGGATTTGGGGTTTCCCGCAGTGATTTTGCGACCAGCGCTAACTTTAGCTATTTAGATCCGTATTTTACTGAAGACGGTGTAAGCCGCGGTTTCTCAGTTTTTTATCGGACTACCGACTTTGAAGAAATTAACGTTGCTAGTTACACCTCGGATACCTACGGAACAAGTGTCAATTTTGGTTATCCGATTTCAGAAACTGAGCGTTTAGGCTTTGACCTCGGTTTTAATCGCACGATTATCGACGCTGGTGTTAGTGCTGTAAAAGAAATAAAGAGTAGCCCGCGACTGCTGGATGTTATTGACAACTATTTTGTGAGTAAGCTCGATCCAGCTACTGGTAGGTACACTGTTGCCGAAGTGCTTGAAGATATTAACAACCTGCCATCCAGTGCCTTAGTTGATAGCGGCGAAGAAGGGTTTTTGGATAAGTATGGCGAGGAATTTAATAACTTCACCGCAGGGATATCTTGGCGCCAATCAACCTTGAACCGTGGCTTACTCGCAACTAGAGGTGCCTCCCAATCACTGTCATTAGAAGTGGCGGTGCCTGGGTCTGATCTTGAGTATTTTAAGCTGGGCTACGAAGGCCAAATCTACGTTCCATTAACGAATAGTTTAACGCTGCGTTTCAGAACGGAATTAGGTTATGGCGACGGCTATGGTGAGTTAGAGAATTTACCATTTTATGAAAATTTTTATGCAGGTGGCTTTGGTTCGGTACGTGGGTATAGGGCTAATACTCTAGGTCCACGTAGTTCTAATGCAGATATATATCGTATTAGTCAGGCCGCTACAGCGATAGATGCGTCGGGTAACGCTTTGGCATTGTCGGCTCAAGGCGCCTACGTACTCGACCCGGCGAGCGGATTGTTGCTGGTGGATAGCGCGAATAACTTTAGGCGTGATACTGACCCCTTCGGTGGCAATGTATTAGTAGAAGGTAGTATGGAATTGCTCTTCCCACTGCCCTTTGTTAAAGATCAGCGCTCTGTTCGCAGTGGCTTCTTCTTTGATGCAGGTAACGTGTTTAGCACGCAGTGCGGTGCAACGCAGCTTAACTGTTCTACGCCAGATTTTTCTAGTTTGAGAATGTCGGCAGGTGTTGGTGTCACGTGGATTACCGGTTTTGGTCCGCTCACCTTTAGCTTGGGCAGAGCCTTAAATCCTGAAAAAATAGACGACACTGAGATATTTCAATTCTCATTGGGTCGTAGTTTTTAAGCCTTATTTATATATTATTTAGTAGCACAATAATCAGCAGGAGTTGTATATGAAGTTTTACAAATTAATCGCAGCGGCAGTTATGGTGTTGTGGGCATGTGGCGCGGTGGCAGAAGGCCGAATCGCGGTTTTTGATGTTGAAGCTGCGGTACTAAATACCGATTTGGCTAAAAAGCGTTTGACCGCAATGCGCAATCAAGGTGAATACAAAAAGAATGTTACTGAACTGGAAGCTTTAAAAAAGAATTATGATAAGCAAGTCGAGCAGTTTCAGCGTGACTTCGATATTTTAAGCGTTGAACAACGTCAGACCACCAAGAACAAAATTGACACGGCGCGTACCGATGGCGAGCATTTAGCTCGTAAAATCGAGGCCGCCAACCAGCAAGAGGCTCAGTCTATACTTCAAGAGTTAGGTCCGAAACTTCAGAAAATACTGCCGGATCTTATCAAGGCCGAAAATATCGGTTTATTGTTACCACGTAAGCAAGTCCTGCACGCTGATGCTAGCTTCGACATCACTGCAAAAGTGGCTGACAAGCTGAACCAAGCCAAGTAAAACCATGTCTGGACAAAAAACGTTCAGCCTTGCTGAGCTCGCTACGATTTTAGGTCTCGACTTTAGAGGAGACGCAGCGACTCAGCTTTGCGGTATTGCTTCACTGGCAACTGCAGGATCTGAACAGCTAAGTTTTTTGTCCAATAGTAAGTTTAAATCCAGCCTTCAAACTACGTTAGCTGGCGCAGTTATACTTCACCCAGATGTAGCGGCGGGCTTTACTGGGAATTGTTTGTTATCTGACAATCCCTATTTAATGTACGCCCGCGTTAGCGCGCTGTTCGATCCCTTTGAGAAGCCGCGTTCTGGTGTGCATCCGAGTGCCGTTGTCGTAGCTGAAAACATTCATGACTCTGTTGCGGTCGGCGCTAATTGTGTGATCGAAGCGGGGGCAGAAGTCGGCGAGGGCAGTGTAATTGCGGCGGGTGTCGTGCTTGGCCGTGGCAGCCGGATTGGGAAGCACTGTTATATTCATGCCAATGTGACAATTTATCACGGTGTCAGTATCGGCGACGAGTGTATTGTCCATTCTGGTGTGGTTATTGGTGGCGATGGTTTCGGTTTTGCTCCAGGCCCGGCAGGTTGGGAGAAGATCCATCAGCTTGGTGGTGTGCAAATAGGAAATCGGGTCGAGATTGGCGCTAATTCCTGTATTGATCGTGGTGCATTAGAAAACACGGTGATCGGTCATAATGTCATTCTTGACGATCAAACTATGATTGCCCACAACGTCATTGTGGGTGACGGAACAGCAATGGCCGGTTGCTGCCAAGTCGCGGGAAGCGCTGTTATTGGTAAAAATTGTACACTGGCCGGTAACGTTGGAGTAGTTGGCCATATTACAATTACCGACAATGTCCATATTACGGCGCGTTGCTTGGTGAGTAAGTCGATTTCAAAATCGGGATCTTACTCGGGAAGCTTCGCGATGTCTGAATCGATAGAATGGCGAAAAAACGCGGCGCGCTTTAGCAAGCTCGATGAGCTCTATAGGCGAGTGGCACTCTTAGAAAAGCAATTGAAGATTAAAAATGAGGGTGAAGGCTGAGATATGCTGATGGATATTAATGAAATTAAGGAATACCTGCCGCAACGCTATCCCTTCTTATTGGTTGATCGCGTGCTGGAATTAACCTTGGGCGAATCTATCGTCGCGCTTAAAAATGTGACCGGCAATGAGAACCATTTTAACGGTCACTTTCCAGAATTGCCGATTATGCCCGGTGTATTAATCATTGAGGCAATGGCGCAGGCTGCGGGTATTTTGGGTTTCAAAACCTTAGATAAAAAGCCGTCTGAAGGTTCTATTTATATGTTTGCCGGTGTTGATGAGGCGCGCTTCAAACGCCAAGTTATTCCTGGCGATCAATTAATATTAAAAGCGCAATATGTCTCTGACAAAAAGGGGCTATGGAAATTTGAGTGCCAAGCTTATGTTGAAGACAAGTTGGCGGCCTCTGCAACAATTCTGTGTATCGATCGGCAGCGCCCATAGTGACAGATAATATTCACCCATCAGCTGCAGTTGACCCGCGCGCGATTATTGATCCGAGTGCGGTGATCGCGGCCAATGTCAAAATTGGTCCGTGGACAATGGTTGGTGCCGGCGTTGAAATTGGCGAAGGTTCGGATATTCGGTCTCACGTGGTGCTGATGGGGCCGACTAAAATTGGTAAAAATAATCGCATTTACCAATTTTCGACGGTTGGCGATGACACCCCGGACTTAAAATACAAGGGTGAGCCCACCGAGCTTATTATCGGTGATGACAATGTTATTCGCGAAGGTGTAACAATCCACCGTGGTACGGTTCAAGACCGCGGTAAAACGATTATCGGCGATAAAAATCTTTTGATGGCCTATGTCCACGTCGGTCACGACTCAGTTATCGGCAACAACTGTATCTTGGTGAACAACGCTGCCTTAGCTGGACACGTCAATGTCGGTGACTGGGCGATTTTGAGCGGCTTTACGCTGGTGCATCAATTTTGTCATATCGGAGCCCACAGCTTTGCCGGTTTTGGCTGCGGTATCAGTAAGGATGTGCCCGCCTATGTAACAGTTAGCGGCACCCCTGCAGAAGCCAAAACTATTAATAGTGAAGGGCTTAAGCGACGAGGTTTTAGTGCCGAGAGCATCGCGGCAATTCGGCGCTGTTATAAAATTATTTATCGTCAAAATAATACTGTAGACGAAGCGTTGGCAGCGATGGCACCCATTGCGGTCGAGTTTCCGGAAGTGCAGTTGTTGGCGGATTCATTGACACAATCTCAACGCGGTATCGTGCGTTAATTCGCGCCGTTCGGCCGCGATACATGGCTATTTTATGACTGCAATGCGAATCGGTATTATCGCTGGAGAAGCCTCCGGTGATATTTTAGGCGCTGATTTAATTCGCGCTATTAAACATCGCTACCCTGACGCGCAATTTGAAGGCGTTGGCGGTCCCTTGATGATTGAACAGGGCTGTCGAAGTCTATGTGAGATGGATCGACTGTCAGTGATGGGCTTCGTCGAACCCCTCAAGCGCTTGCCGGAATTACTGCGTTTACGACGTCTGTTGAAGTTACATTTTCTGAGCTGGCAGCCAGATATTGTTATTGGCATAGATTCACCTGACTTTAATTTAAATATTGAGCGCTTTCTGCGCGAACGCGGTATCAAAACGTTGCACTATGTCAGCCCATCGGTGTGGGCGTGGCGTCAGGGCCGAATTAAAAATATCGCAAAGTCGGTTGATCACATGCTGACGCTGTTCCCCTTTGAAGAGCATTTTTACCAAGAACACGGTGTTCCCGTCACCTGCGTTGGTCATCCTTTAGCAGATCAGATTTCTATGGTTGATCAGCGAGCCGAGGCGCGAGCGGAGCTAGATGTTGAAGATGGGCATCCAGTGTTGGCAATTTTGCCGGGCAGTCGAGGTGGTGAAGTGGCTCAACTCATTGCGCCATTCTTAGAAACTGCTCAATGGTTACGACGTGCGCAACCTAATATTGAATTCTTAATTCCAGCGGCGAACATCGAGCGTAAACAACAGATATTACAAGCGGTGGCGGCACTATCTAAAGACTTGCCTGTGCGGGTCGTACTTGGTCAGTCGCGAACAGTGATGGCTGCCGCAGATGTCGTGTTAATGGCCTCTGGCACGACAAGTCTTGAAGCCTTATTGTTGCAGCGTCCTATGGTTGTTGCTTACCGCTTTGGTAAGTGGTCTTACAAGATATTTTCTCGCCTAATTAAAACGCCATTCTTTTCCCTGCCGAATTTATTAGCGCAGCGCGCCCTAGTGCCAGAGTTGCTGCAGGATGAAGTGTGTGCGGAAGTGATTGGTCCGCTGCTATTAGAACAGTTGAATAATGCGAACCATCGGGAGACTCTTATCGAAGAGTTTCAAATTATTCACCGTCAATTAGCACGGGGCGCAAGTGAGCGCGCCGCTGATGTGGTGCTGCAGTGTGTCGGAGCGCCCAATGCCTAAAATAGACGACCTGTTTGCCGAGTTTGATGTTCCCGATTTAACAGCGGGTGTCGATGAGGTGGGTCGTGGGCCGCTGTGTGGTGATGTAGTGACGGCTGCCGTTATTCTTGATCCTGAAAATCCCATTGTGGGTTTAAACGATTCTAAAAAATTGACTGAAAAACGCCGCGAAGCGCTTTTCATTGAAATTAAAGATAAGGCGCTGAGTTATTGTGTTGCGCGGGCATCTGTCGCAGAAATTGATGAGCTAAATATACTGCAAGCAAGTCTATTGGCCATGCATCGCGCAGTCGCGGGTTTGGCAGTTCAGCCTGAGTTTGTGCTAGTGGATGGCAATAAAGTGCCGAACTGGCCCTACCGCGCCCAAGCGGTCGTTAAAGGCGATAGCCGAGTGCCAGCAATTGCCGCAGCGTCAATTTTAGCCAAGGTCACCCGCGACCGAGAAATGGCAGAGTTTGAATCTGTCTACCCAGGCTACGGTATTGCGGGTCACAAGGGCTACCCGACCAAAGTGCATTTAGCCGCACTACAAAAACTAGGCGTCACACCTATTCACCGCCGAAGCTATGCGCCAGTTCGAGCAATTTTGGAGGCCGAAGAATGATTTCCGATCAGTTCGTTCATTTGCGGGTTCACTCCGAATACTCCATCGTTGATGGACTTGTAAGGGTTAAGGCGCTGGCAAAACGGGTTGCCGACCTTAATATGCCGGCGGTTGCACTCACTGATCTGAATAATTTTTATGCCCTCATTAAGTTTCAGAAGGCGGCGACAGGCGCTGGTATAAAACCCATTTTCGGCAGTGATCTTTTGGTTCGCGATGACGATGACCCAGATCAGATCAGTATCATCTGCTTGCTAGCACAAAACCAAACAGGCTATCGAAATCTCACCGAGCTGATTTCCCGCGCCTATTTAGAAGGTCAATATCAGGGCCGAGCTTACGTCAATCGAAGCTGGATCGAGCAAGCGAATGAAGGTTTGATTGCGTTGTCAGGTGCGAGAGAAGGGGATGTCGGTCAGTTATTGCTTGGCAGTAAGCAAGATGCGGCGGCGGCGAGTTTATCCCGCTGGCTGCGCGTATTCCCCGATAGATTTTATATCGAATTACAGCGCACTGGTCGCCAGAATGAAGATGATTATTTACACGCTGCGGTGGCGCTGGCTGAACAAGCGGATTGCCCAGTTGTCGCAACGAATGATGTACGATTTTTAGATTCCAAAGAGTTTGACGCCCACGAAGCGCGCGTATGTATCCGCGACGGCCGCGTACTAGATGATCCCCGCCGGCCTCGCAATTACAGTGAACAACAATGTCTGCGCAGTGCAGAAGAAATGCAGGCCCTGTTTGCAGATATACCGGAAGCCTTGGCGAACAGCGTTGAAATTGCCAAGCGTTGTAATCTTACTATACAGCTCGGCACCTACTATCTTCCTGAATATCCGATACCTGAGGGCAAAACCCAGGAAGAATTTTTTCGCGAACTTTGTCATCACGGTTTAGACGAGCGTTTAGATTTTCTGTTCGATAGTGCGGCACCCGAATTTGCGGATTATCAAAAAGAATATCGTGAGCGCTTAGATTTTGAGCTAAACGTTATCCTGCAGATGGGGTTTCCCGGCTACTTCCTGATCGTGATGGATTTTATCCAATGGGCTAAAGATCACGATATTCCTGTCGGCCCTGGACGGGGTTCGGGAGCGGGCTCGCTCGTTGCTTACGCGTTAAAAATTACGGATCTTGATCCTATTCAATACGACTTGCTGTTCGAGCGATTTTTGAATCCGGAGCGGGTATCCATGCCGGATTTTGATGTCGATTTTTGCATGGATGGCCGAGACCGCGTTATCAATTACGTTGCCGATAACTATGGTCGCGATGCGGTAAGCCAAATAATTACCTTTGGCACCATGGCTGCTAAGGCGGTGGTGCGAGATGTAGCCCGCGTGCAGGGCAAGGCCTATGGGCTTGCGGATAAGCTCTCAAAAATGATTCCCTTTGAAGTGGGAATGACCCTTGCGAAGGCGCATGAACAAGAAGAAGTATTGCGCGAGTTCTTAGTCAATGACGAAGCGGCCCAAGAAATTTGGGATATGGCTGTGCAGCTCGAAGGGGTGGTACGAGGCGTTGGTAAGCATGCGGGGGGTGTCGTTATCGCACCGTCCAAACTGACCGATTTTGCGCCGCTCTATTGTGACGATACCGGCGGCGGTCTAGTAACCCAGTTTGATAAAAGCGATGTCGAAGATGCGGGCCTCGTTAAGTTCGACTTTTTGGGTTTGCGTACGTTAACGATTATCGATTGGGCGCTGAAAATTGTGAATGCCCAGCGCGCAAAACTAGGCGAAGATCCGCTGGATATTATGGCGATTCCTTTGCAGGACAGACAAACTTTTGATCTGTTGAAGCGCGCAGAAACCACCGCGGTTTTCCAGTTGGAATCCCGCGGTATGAAAGACTTGATAAAAAGGCTGTTGCCAGACTGCTTCGAAGACATTATCGCCCTGGTGGCCTTGTTTAGGCCCGGCCCCTTGCAGTCAGGCATGGTTGATGACTTCATTAACCGCAAACACGGTCGTGCCGAATTGGCCTACCCACACCCGCAGTATCAGGACGATTGCCTTAAGCCGGTTTTGGGCCCCACTTACGGCATTATTTTGTACCAAGAACAGGTAATGCAGATCGCCCAGGAAATGGGTGGTTACACCCTGGGTGGCGCCGATTTATTGCGCCGCGCCATGGGTAAGAAAAAGCCAGAGGAAATGGAAAAGCAGCGGGTTTTGTTTCAGGCCGGCGCAGTGGAGAAGGGCTTTACGGAAGTGCTCGCCTCCAATATTTTTGACTTGATGGAGAAATTCGCAGGTTACGGTTTTAATAAATCGCACTCTGCTGCATACGCCTTGGTTTCCTATCAAACCGCATGGCTGAAAACACATTATCCGGCGCCGTTTATGGCCGCGGTAATGAGCTCGGAATTGGACAATACCGACAAGATCGTTATCTTCATCGAAGAATGTCGGGAAATGAAGCTGGACTATAAATTGCCATCGGTAAACGAAGGCGAGTATATGTTCACTGTGAACGACCGCGGCCAGATTGTGTATGGATTGGGAGCGATAAAAGGCTTGGGCGAGGGCCCGGTAGAAAACATTATTGCCGCGCGGAATGCCGGTGGTCCCTTTGTCAATTTGTTTGAGTTCTGCGAGCGAACAGACCCTCGAAAAGTAAATAAGAGAGCACTGGAAGCGCTAATCCGCTCTGGCGCCTTTGACGACTGGGGTGAGGATCGCGCCATACTTATGGCGGCAATGCCAGAAGCAGTGCAAGGGGCAGAGCAGTCAGCGAAAAATACTGAAAGCGGTATGACCGACTTGTTTGGCGAGACCTTGGCGGTAGTAAGTCGCGATGTGTATGCCCCATTTCAAGACGTGCGTCGCTGGAGCAGTAAAGAGCGCTTGTTGGGCGAGAAAGAAACCCTCGGGCTTTACGTGACTGGGCACCCCATTGACGATTATGAGGGCGAGTTGCGCCGTTTTGTACCCAAAAAGATTGTCGATCTGAATCCGGAAAAACACCCCCAAACCATCGCTGGTCTCGTGATGAGTATGCGGACCATGAAAAATAAGCGCGGTGACACTATGGCATTTGTGCTGTTAGATGATCGCAGCGCGCGTATTGAAGTGGCCCTGTTCAGTGACGCCTATGATGAGTGTAGAGAGAAACTGGTTAAAGACACCGTTATTGTTGTTGAGGGTATTTGCAGCAATGACGAGTACAGCGGCGGTAAAAAAATGCGGGTTAAGGCGGTGCGCAGTATTGCCGAGGCGCGGGATCAGAGCGCCAAGGAGCTGCAGATATCTGTATCTGGCGCCACGCTTGAGAACGAGGGCATTGAGCGTCTCAAAGGCGCTCTAAATATTGCCAAAGGTGGCCGCTGTCCGGTGGTTATTAGCTACCAGCGGCCAGAGGGAAAATGCCGTATCCGCTTGGGCGAGGATTGGCGAATCCTGCCAAACGATGAGTTATTACTGCGATTACGTGACGAGTGTGGCGCAAATAACGTGGTGATCAATTACGATTAACGTATAATCACCCCTGCGAATGGGCCCATATATCTCTATGAATTGTGGGCGGTACCGGAATTTGACGAGCGAATAAAATAGAGCAATGAATCCGAACTATCTTGATTTTGAACAACCTATTGCCGAGCTGGAAGCCAAAATCGAAGAGCTACAGCTAGTCGGAAGTGACAACGACCTCAACATCAATGAAGAAATCACCAAGCTGCGTGAAAAAAGTAGCAAGCTGACGGAGAAGATATTTTCAAATCTAACTCCGTGGAATGTCGTCAAGATTGCTCGGCATCCAATGCGGCCCTACACGCTTGATTATATTCGCCGTATTTTCACCGATTTTGATGAGCTGCACGGTGATCGCCATTTTGGTGACGATTCCGCAATCGTTGCCGGTATTGGTAAGCTTAATGGCAAGCCGGTGATGGTTATTGGCCAAGAAAAAGGTCGCGGTGTTACCGAGAAAGTGAAACGCAACTTCGGTATGCCGAAGCCGGAAGGCTACCGCAAAGCGCTCCGCTTGATGGAATTGGCTGAACGCTATCATTTACCGATTGTGACTTTAATTGATACCCCTGGCGCATACCCCGGTATAGACAGTGAAGAGCGTGGAATCAGTGAGGCTATCGCGCAAAATCTGGCGGTCATGTCTCGACTGAAAACGCCGATTGTTTGCGTTGTTATTGGCGAGGGTAGCTCCGGTGGCGCACTGGGTATCGGTGTGGGTGACCATATCGCCATGCTGCAATATTCAACTTACTTTGTTATTTCTCCAGAAGGCTGCGCAAATATCATTTGGAAGAGCTCTGAGTTTGCGCCGGATGCGGCAGAGGCGATGGGTTTGACCTCTACCGTGCTTGAAGAGCTAGGTATCGTTGACGCAACTATTCCGGAACCCCGTGGTGGCGCCCATCGTGATATCGATTTGAGTGCTTCTCGAGTTCGCGATCACATTGCAGCTCAGATTACCCGCCTGCAGGGCTTGTCGGAGAAAGAGCTGCTAGATACCCGCTACGAGCGCCTAATGTCATACGGTGTTAGTTAAGCTTCGTCGACGTAAGTCCGCCAACTAAGCACTTTAGGGGCGCGGAGTGTTTATGACTGATCTGCTGTCCACTGCCTCGACTGCGCTGGCACCCTATTTGCGGTGCCGGCGTTGGGTTATCGCCTATAGCGGCGGACTCGATTCCCACGTTTTACTTCATCTTGCTTGGTGCTTGCAGCAGAGCGCGCTGCGCCGCGGCGAGACTTTCCCTGAATTATCTGCGATCCACATAAATCATCAATTACAGTCTGCGTCGGGAGATTGGGCGGAGCAGTGTCAGGCTGTCTGTAAACAATATGGTATTTCATTTCAGGCTCGCTTGGTTGAAGTCCAAGGTCATCGTCAAGGGATCGAAAGTCTTGCCAGAGAAGCGCGCTATCGGGTCTTTGAAGAGCTTATTGACGATGATAGCGTGTTGTTATTAGGGCACCATCAAGATGATCAAGTAGAAACTTTTTTTCTGCGCCTGCTTCGCGGCGCGGGTGCTGCCGGTCTTGCCGCTATGCCGGTGACTCGCCGTGTGGGGAGCGGCGTCTTGGTTCGGCCGCTACTGGATGTCAGTCGCGCTGTGCTTGAGTCCTATGCTAACTCTCAAGGTTTGGCGTGGATTGAAGATCCCAGTAACAGTGACTCGCACTATCGCCGGAATTTTTTACGTCATCGGGTGATGCCTGTTGTCGCTGAGGCTTGGCCAATGTACCGCAATACTATTGTTGCTGCAGCGGCCTTGCAGGCTGAAACATCGCTACTGTTAGACTCCTATCTCAATGCCGATATTGCTAAATTAAGCGATGAGGAGGGTAACCTTAAGCTTGCTGAGCTGAGGGAGTTTGATACTAGCCGTCAGCGGGCATTGCTTCGTCAATTTGTATTGTTGCGCACTGAGCAACGTTTAGATCAGGCTCAAACTCGCGAGTTGGCTGAACAGTTTTTGCATTCGAGTAATGATAGCCAGCCAATATTTGTCGTGAATAAGTCGATGACATTAAGGGCCTTTCGCGGCCGTCTTTATTGTGTGCCGGAGTCTGTTTCAGGGCGCTTTGATAGTGAGCGCATTTTCGATTGGCGTGGCGGCGACTGCGATATTGGCGGGCTGGGGTGCCTTTGCGCTGTCACCGGTGGCAAGTTTATGCCCCGTGGGACTGTGACCGTTCGATTCCGGCGCGGCGGTGAGCGCTGTCGTATTGCGGGTCATGCGCACAGCAAATCCCTAAAGAACTTATTGCAGGAGTGGGGTGTACCGCCGTGGCGGCGCGACATCTTGCCGCTTATATACTGCGATGACGAACTTGCCGCAATTGCAGATATCGCGATTTGCGAGGGCTTTTGGGCAGCTGATCAGGAGGTCGGTCTTAGCTTGCATTGGCGCTGGAATCGCTGACCTAGTCCTTAGCTTCTGCTAGAATGCGCGGCTCCTAAAAAGAGCCCCTACTATGAGTTCACAGAATTTGAGCCCGCAATCTTCGTCTGTCACTGCCCTGGATAACATCCGCATCGTGTTGGTGAATACCTCCCACCCCGGCAATATTGGTGCAGTGGCGCGGGCGATGAAAAATATGTGCTTGTCGCAGTTGTATCTGGTTGAACCTCAGAAGTATCCCCATGACGAAGCCACTTGGCGTGCAGCAAGCGCTGGCGATTTACTTGATTCCGCGGTGGTGTGCGACTCCTTGGCTGAAGCGATATCTGGGTGCCAGCTCGTTATTGGTACCAGCGCTCGTGAGCGCACGGTGCCCTGGCCGTTATTAGATCCGCGTCATTGCATGGAAAGGGCTTATAAAGAAGCTGAAGCAAGCCATAAGGTCGCTGTGGTATTTGGCCGCGAAGATCGCGGTTTAACTAATGAAGAATTACAGCGCTGCAACTTGCACGTCCATATCCCTGCAAACCCTGACTACAGCTCACTGAATATTGCGATGGCGGTTCAGGTGTTGAGTTACGAACTGCGAATGGCGCAGCTTAGTGGCGAATTAACTAGTAATGAGATGGCTGAGTGGGATGTGCCGGTTGCTGGCGCCGACGATTTAGAGCGCTATTTAGTGCATCTGGAAGAAACCTTGCGCGATATCAATTTTTTACGGCCAGAAGCGCCTAAAAAACTGATGACGCGACTGCGGCGTTTGTATCAGCGCACTCGCTTGGATGAAATGGAAGTGAATATTTTGCGCGGCATTCTTACATCGACCCAGTATTGGGTTCGCAAGGCCAAGCTAAAGGATGGTGATAGCGGCGGCGACTCTCTATAATCGCTGTCCCCAAAGTCGGTCTATATCCTACTAAAAGCATCGGATATAAAGTTGACTGTTTTGCTAGGTTATTGCATAATTGCAGCGTGGAAAAACGTAGGTGAGCTTATGCGATTAACGACAAAAGGGCGTTACGCAGTGACAGCAATGTTGGATTTGGCGCTGTACGGTGACCGTGGCCCCATTAGCCTAGCTGATGTGTCGGGGCGACAAGATATTTCGCTGTCGTACTTAGAGCAACTGTTTGCCAAGCTGCGACGCAAAGACTTGGTATCTAGTATTCGAGGTCCAGGCGGCGGCTATAGGCTGAGTAGGCCTAGCGAAACGATTTTCGTTGCAGAGATAATCGACGCCGTTGATGAGCGAGTGGATGCCACAGGCTGCGCCGGTAGTAGTGATTGTCAGGATGGCCAAACCTGCCTGACACACAATTTGTGGTCTGATTTAAGTGACCAGATTCACCATTTTTTAAGCGACATCAGCTTGGCTAGTTTGGTTGAGCGGCGCGATGTGCAAAATGTTTCTGCACGCCAGTTACAGAGGGCGCGCAGTGCGCAGTCGATTACTTTAACTGCGATAGATTAGTGTATTTCTCGACTGAGGTCGGGAGTTTGGAGATAAGTTTATGCAATTGCCGATTTATTTGGATTACTCCGCAACCACCCCGGTTGATCCGCGGGTTGCAGAGAAAATGATGGCCTGTCTGACCACCGAGGGTGTGTTTGGTAACCCCGCATCGCGCTCGCATTTATTTGGCTGGAAGGCTGAGGAAGCGGTGGAGAATGCCCGTCGTCAGGTTGCCGATCTGTTGAATGCCGATCCGCGTGAAATCGTGTGGACCTCTGGCGCCACTGAGTCAAATAATCTTGCTATCAAAGGTGCAGCGCACTTTTACAGTAAAAAAGGCAAGCACATTATCACCTCCAAAATTGAGCATAAAGCGGTGCTAGATACTTGCCGTCAGCTCGAGCGCGAAGGTTTTGAAGTGACGTATTTGGATCCCACCGATAAAGGTCTGATTACACCAGAAGCTATTGCTGCTGCACTGCGTGAAGACACCGTTGTGGTTAGCATCATGCATGCAAACAATGAAATCGGCACCATCAACGATATCGCAGGCATTGGCGAAGTCTGTCGTGCCAATGGCGTTGTTTTTCACGTTGATGCGGCGCAAACCGCCGGCAAAGTGACTATCGACATGGCGACGATGAAAGTCGATTTGCTGTCGATGTCTGCACATAAAATGTATGGCCCGAAGGGCATTGGCGCGCTGTACGTAAGTCGCAAGCCCCGCATTCGTCTTGAGGCGCAAATGCACGGCGGTGGTCATGAGCGCGGCATGCGTTCAGGTACCTTGCCAACCCATCAAATAGTGGGAATGGGTGCAGCGTGTGAAATTGCGCGTCAAGAAATGGACCAAGATGCGGCGCATTCAATGGCATTGCGCAATCGCTTTTGGGATGGTCTCAAAGACATTGAACAAGTGCATATTAACGGCGATTTTGAACAGCGCCTGCCGGGCAATCTGAATGTCAGCCTTGCGTATGTTGAAGGCGAGTCATTGATTATGTCGCTGAAAGACCTGGCGGTATCGTCTGGTTCGGCGTGTACATCGGCCAGCTTAGAGCCTTCTTACGTGCTGCGTGCGCTTGGTTTGAATGACGAGCTAGCACACAGCTCGCTGCGCTTTTCTTTCGGGCGTTTCACGACACCTGAAGAAGTGGATTATGCGATTAAGCAGGTTCGTGGCGCAGTTGATAAGTTACGGGAATTGTCACCTTTGTGGGATATGTACAAAGATGGCGTAGATTTGGACAGTATTGAATGGGCGGCTCATTAAGCTACTCAGAGAGAGGACGACATCATGGCATATAGCGAAAAAGTACTCGATCACTACGAGAATCCGCGCAACGTCGGTAAATTTGACGATGGCGCAGACGAAATTGGTACCGGCATGGTGGGTGCGCCTGCTTGCGGTGACGTAATGCGCTTGCAAATTAAGGTAAATGAGCAGGGTATTATCGAAGACGCCAAGTTTAAAACCTACGGATGCGGTTCTGCGATTGCGTCTAGCTCACTGCTAACCGAGTGGGTAAAGGGTAAGACTTTGGAAGAAGCTGAACTCATTAAAAACACTGAAATAGCGCAGGAATTGGCGCTGCCACCGGTGAAAATTCACTGTTCAGTGTTGGCGGAAGATGCGATCAAAGCAGCGGTATCAGATTATCGCAAGAAAAAAGCTGCGTCCTGAATCGCAGCTGGGGAGAGATAAATGCCAATTTCAGTAAGTAGCGCGGCGGCAGGCCACATTAAGCGGCAGATCGACGGTCGTGGTCGCGGCTTAGGTATTCGTATCGGTGTGCGCACGTCTGGCTGCTCCGGTATGGCCTATGTGCTGGAGTTTGTTGACGAAGCGCAGGCCGAAGATCAGGTCTTTGAGCGTGACGGCGCAGCGGTTTATATCGATCCTAAAAGCATGGTATATCTCGATGGCACCGAATTGGATTTTGTGAAAGAAGGTCTAAACGAAGGCCTGAAATTTAATAATCCCAATGTGTCGGCTGAGTGTGGCTGCGGCGAAAGTTTCACCGTCTAGCGGCTCCGCCGGCCGGCCATAATCCTATGTCAGAATTTAATCCTCGGGAAAATTACTTCGCTTTGCTGGCTGTGCCGCAGAGCTATGAGGTCAATCAGGCAGATCTCAGTCGTCGTTATCGCGAGCTTCAGCGTGAAGCTCACCCAGATCGATTCGCAGGTGCGAGCGAGCGGGAGCGCTTGCGTGCTGTGCAATATTCGTCGCAAATTAACGAGGCGTATGAAACCTTGGTTTCGCCCACACGTCGTGCGGCTTATCTTCTGAAGTTGGCTGGGATCGATAGTGACATGTCGTCAACCACGTTTCGCGATCCCGAGTTTTTGATGCAGCAGATGCAGCTTCGTGAGGAGTTGTCGGAATTGCAAAGTGCCAGCGATCCAGAGGCGGCATTAGACGCGTTTTATCGCGACCTAGACGCCGCGGCAGATCAGCAAAAATCGATATTTTCCGCATCTTACCTTGAACAGCAATTCGACGAGTCCTTGGCCAGCTATGCCAAGTTACAGTTTTTAGAAAAATTGCGCAGTGAAGCGGAATTGAAAGAAAGTGAATTGCTAGATTATTAAATAAGGCGCTTATCGTCGCCGGGAGCCCAAACAGCACTTATGTTGATGCAAATTTCAGAACCAGGACAAACCCCCGAGCCGCACCAGCGTAAGCTGGCGGTTGGAATTGATCTGGGTACCACCAACTCACTAGTGGCCACGGTCAGAAATGGCTCGGCACAAACGCTGGCGGATATTGATGGCGCGCATTTGCTGCCGTCGGTGGTGCTTTATGGCGAAGAAGCGAGCATCGAAGTCGGAGAGAAAGCGCTGGCGGGTGCGAGTAGCGACCCTGTGAATACCCTGATGTCGATTAAGCGCTTAATGGGGCGTTCTTTTGCTGATGTGACGGATGTCACTGGTGTGAAGATGTCACCGTATGAACTGCTCGATTTAGGGCAGGATATGGTTAAAATTCGCACACGGGCGGGCGATGTTTCACCGGTGCAGGTGTCAGCGGAAATTCTCAAATCCCTTGGCCAGCGAGCGGAGGAAACGCTTGGTGGAGAGCTGACTGGTGTGGTCATTACCGTACCGGCCTATTTTGATGACGCCCAACGCCAAGCAACAAAAGATGCGGCAAGAATCGCCGGCTTGAACGTCCTTCGTTTGTTAAATGAACCCACCGCGGCGGCGGTCGCCTATGGGCTTGATCAGCAGGATGAAGTTGCTGTTGCGGTATTTGATTTAGGCGGTGGCACCTTCGATGTTTCGGTGTTGCAGCTCACTAAGGGTGTCTTTGAAGTGCTCGCTACTGGCGGCGACTCAGCCTTAGGGGGCGATGATTTCGATCACGCGCTGGCACAGTGGTTTGTCGCTGAGCATAAACTCGACAGTCTCGACGTGTTTCAGCAGCGCAGTTTATTGACCGCAGCGCGGCAGGCAAAAGAGCAGCTTTCTAGTGCAAACGAGGTTGAGTTGGCCCTGGCGGATATCAGCTCTACGCTTAGTCGGCAGCAGTTTAACGACTTGGTTGATCCGCTGATAGATAAGGCGATCCGCGCCTGTAAGCGCGCCGTGCGCGATGCCAAGCTGCGCAGTGACGATATTCATAATGTGGTGATGGTGGGCGGCTCAACTCGGGTGCCCCGTGTTAGGGAGCGGGTTGCAGAATGGTTTGGTCGTGAACCGCTGATTGATCTAGACCCTGATAAAGTGGTTGCCCTAGGGGCGGCCCTGCAAGCTGATCAATTGGTCGGTAATCGCAGCGGCGACGAAATGCTGCTGCTGGATGTTATTCCATTGTCCCTTGGTATTGAAACCATGGGCGGGCTCACTGAGAAAATTATTCACCGCAATACCACTATTCCGGTTGCCATGGCGCAGGAGTTTACAACGTTTAAAGACGGCCAAACGGCGATGGCTATCCATGTTGTGCAGGGTGAGCGAGAGTTGATAGATGACTGTCGCTCATTGGCGCGCTTTGAGTTGCAGGGCATTCCGCCAATGGTTGCCGGTGCGGCGCGGATTAAGGTGATGTTCCAAGTTGATGCCGACGGCCTGTTGCGCGTGAGCGCTAGAGAGGAAAGCACGGGTTCTGAAAGTCGTATCGAAGTGAAACCGGCCTATGGCTTGAGTGATACCGATATCGCCGATATGTTGCAGCAGTCATGGGCCTCTGCGGCGGATGACAAAGAGGCGCGAGCCTTGCGCGAACAGCAAATCGAGGCCGAGGGTCTGCTGCAGGCATTATCTGCGGCACTGCTTAAGGATGGCGAAGCCATGTTGAGCGAAGATGAGCAGCGTGAGTTGTTGGCTAAGATGGAGGTTCTGCATCGCGAGCGTGAGCAAGGTTCGGTCGCCAGCATAGCTAAACATATTGAAATTGTCGGTAAGGCGAGCGAAGTCTTCGCCGAGCGCCGTATGGACGCCAGTATTAACCAAGCACTCGCCGGTCGGCGAGTCGATGAAATTTAAGGAAGCGGGCATGCCACGCATTGTAGTACTACCCCATGAAGCACTGTGCCCGGACGGCGACGTGTTGGACGCCACCTCAGGTGAAACGGTGTGTGATGTTATGTTGGCGAACGGTATCGATATTGAGCACGCCTGCGAAAAGTCCTGCGCATGTACCACTTGTCATATCATTGTTCGAGAAGGCTTTCAGTCACTAAATGAAGCGGATGAGCTTGAAGAGGATATGCTCGATAAAGCGTGGGGCTTGGAGCCTGACTCACGTTTGAGTTGTCAGGCTGTGGTTGGCGATACCGATTTAGTTGTGGAAGTGCCGCGCTACACGATAAACATGGTTTCTGAACGTCATTAAGCCGTGGGCTTTGTAAAAAAGGTGTGTCGAAATGAGTCTGAAATGGACTGATGTATTAGATATTGGTATTGAACTTGCCGATAAATTCCCAGAAGTAGATCCAATTCATATCAACTTTGTAGACTTAAGGGACAAGGTGATGGGCTTGGACGATTTTGATGATGACCCAAAGCGCTGCGGTGAAAAGGTGCTTGAAGCCATTCAGGCAGCATGGATTGAAGAGCAGGACTAGTTCGGCTGTTTTTGCTTTTCGAGCGCTGTTCAAGTCGTCCGATCACACTAAAAGGGAGTTCTGGGAGAAGTTTTCCGAAACGCAGCCCAGAACTCGCTGTCATACTCTCTCTCGCGTACCTATTTGCTATTAATACGCGTATAATTCTACGATTTTTCGTAACGGGCAATCTTGTTGCTCGAATTGTTCTTGTTTTACTTTTTGGAGAAAGACCGATGGGCGTTCAACGCACCCTTTCCATTGCTAAGCCTGATGCTGTTAGCAAAAATGTTATTGGCGAAATTTACAGCCGCTTTGAAAAAGCCGGCCTGCGCATTGTCGCTGCAAAAATGTTGCGCTTGAGCCGCGAACAGGCTGAAGGTTTCTACGCCGAACATAAAGGTCGTCCGTTTTTTCCGGCGCTGATTGATTTTATGACTTCTGGCCCAGTTACTGTGCAAGTTCTTGAAGGCGAAGGCGCGGTTTTACAGAATCGCGAACTTATGGGTGCAACTAACCCTAAAGAAGCGGCGCCTGGCACTATTCGCGCAGATTTTGCTGAGTCAATCGACGCTAACGCGGTACACGGTTCAGATTCAGAAGAGTCAGCTGCACGCGAAATCGCATTCTTCTTTTCTACCAGTGAGTTGTGTGAACGCGTTTAATCACGTTTTCGCTCATTGCAGGGCACGATAATGGAAGCACCAACAGCGGTCGTTCAGCCGAGCAAAGTGAATTTGCTCGGCATGTCGCGCAAAAATATGGAAGCTTACCTCACTTCTATTGGTGAAAAGCCGTTTCGTGCCCAGCAGATTCTCAAGTGGATTCATCACTCGGGGATCGACAATTTTGATGAGATGACCAATCTCGGCAAGCCCTTGCGCGCCAAGCTTCAGGAGCTTGCCGAGATTCGTCCGCCCAATATTGTTAAACAATTAGATTCCATCGACGGCACTCGTAAATGGGCTGTTGAAGTTGGCGGGAACAATCTGGTTGAAACGGTGCTTATACCAGATGGCCAGCGCGGAACCTTGTGTGTGTCATCGCAGGTTGGCTGCAGTTTAGATTGCAGCTTTTGCGCAACCGGTAAGCAAGGTTTTATGCGGGACCTGACCGCCTCTGAAATCATCGGCCAGGTCTGGTTGGCGATAAAGTCCTTTGACGGATTTAATTCCGGTAATAAGCGTATTGTCACCAATGTCGTGATGATGGGTATGGGCGAGCCACTGCTAAATTTTGACAACGTCGTTGAAGCCATGAGCTTGATGCTGGATGATTTCGGCTACGGTCTGTCCAAGAGACGTGTCACCTTAAGTACATCAGGTGTTGTGCCAATGTTGGACAAGCTGGGTGACGTGTCAACAGTGTCGCTTGCGATCTCACTGCACGCCCCGAATGATGAATTGCGCAGTCAGCTTGTGCCTATTAACAAGAAATACCCTATCGCGGAATTACTCGAGGCGTGTAAGCGGTATCTTGCTAAGCAAGAAGACACCCACCGTGTAGTGACGATTGAGTACACACTGATCGCAGGCGTTAACGACGGTATCGAGCACGCTAAACAATTGGCAGAAGTGCTTCGGGAGCTGCCGTGTAAAATTAATTTAATCCCGTTTAATCCTTTTTCTTTGTCGAATTACGCGCGCCCCAGCAAAAATGCGATTAACCGCTTTTGGCTGACTCTGACGGAAGCGGGCTATGTAACTACTGTGAGAACGCCGCGCGGTGATGACATTGACGCTGCCTGCGGACAGTTAGCAGGGCAAGTGCAAGATCGTACCAAGCGCAGTGAGCGGCATCGCCAAAGGGCGGAGTTAGAACAGCCTATTCGCTTGGTCTAAATTTTTGGGAGCATACTGCATGTCGTTGTTAAGAATAAAAGGCATCAAGGTATTACCCCTGATATCGGTAATGCTCATCTCTTCGTTGTTATTGTCTGCTTGCGTGACAACCAAAAGCGGCGGCTTCGCATCGAAACTAGATGATAAAAAAGCCTTTGAAACTTCTTTGCAACTTGCGCGAAGCTATATCGCGCAAGGTAATTGGGATCAGGCTAAACGCCATTTACAGTATGTTGAGGCGGAAGACAAAAATAATCCCGAAACTTTAGAGGCATTAGCCTTAGTTTTTCAGAATACCGGCGAGCTTGAGTTAGCTGAACAATATTATTTGCGATCAATTAGCGCGGCACCAACAGCCTCTAGGGTACGCAATAATTATGCGGCCTTTTTGTATGCTCGCGGGCGCTATGCGGAAGCGGCGACGCAGCTTGAAGTTGTAGTGCAAGAGCTACTGTATGAGCGTCGTGTTGAAGCTTTCGTCAATCTGGGTCGCTGTTATTTGCAATTAAATGAGTTAACTAAAGCCGAAGACGCGTTCAAGCGTGCCTTCCTGATGCAGGGTGACGATGCGGCGGTACTCATGTCATTGGCAGAAGTGTATTTCCGTATGGAACGATTTGCGGATGCGCAGCGTTTTTACGATGCCTACCTAAGCAAAAATCCAAGCCAAAATGCCGCGGCGCTGTGGTTGGGTATTCGTTTGGCAGACAAGTTTGATGACAAAAATTCGCATGCTAGTTTTGCCTTGGCCTTGAAAAATTTGTATCCAAAATCTGAGGAATACCTGCTGTATAAAGCGTATATGAAACAAAAACAGCAGGGTAGTCGCTAAGGATTTAATATGCCGGGACCAAAGAATAGTTACCCCGGGCCGCCGGGATCAGTATTACACGAAGCGCGCATAAGCGCGGGTAAGTCGGTGCTCGAAACTGCCGAAGCACTCAATTTATTAAATAGCTATGTCGAGGCGATAGAAGAAAACGATTACTCCCGTTTCAATTCACCGCTATTTGCGCGCGGTTACATAAAAAGTTACGCGCGGTACATGGGCTTGGATGAAGCACCTTTATTGAGCGACTGCGATCGGATTTGCCGTCGTGAAGAGCAGAGCAACCAGCGAAGCCATGTTCAAGTCCCCGGTAAGGTTCAGGCGCCTGGCCACGCGGGTTTTATTTTGGCGCTAATTGTGGCTCTGTTAATTTGGTCGTTGTCCTATTGGATATTTTCCGGTCCGGAAAAAAAAGCGCTATCCGTTGTTGTTTTAGAGCAACAGCTACCGGTACTACCGGTGTTGCGGAAGTCGCCGTCGCTCGGTGAATCGCTATTGGGAGGCGAGCCAGTTAAACCCGAAGAAGTTGATGTGCCGGTAGTTGTAGGTGAAATTGCCGAGCTTTCCTTCAAGCTCACTGAGGATGTGTGGTTAGAGTTACGTGACGCTTACAACAGTGTGGTGGTAAGTGGTGTGCAGAAAAAGGGCGAGGTTTTGCAATTCAAGTTGCAGGGCCCGGTCACGTTTAGTACAGCATACTGGCCTGCGGTGTCGATGTATTACAATGAGCGTTTGGTTGAGCTAAAAGAATTGGCAAAGAGTAACGTGGTGCGTGTACAAGTAGGTGAATTATGAAAATGGCATCTCCGATAAAACGCCGAGTATCTCGGCAGATTCATATCGGTAATGTAGCTGTTGGCGGTGATGCGCCAATATCTGTACAAAGTATGACAAACACAGAAACCTGTGACGTCGCTGCAACTGTCGCGCAGATCCGGCGTTTAGAGGCGGCGTGTGCTGATATAGTGCGTGTCTCGGTTCCCAGTATGGAGGCCGCGGAAGCATTTCGTGAGATCCGTAAACAAGTGTCTGTGCCACTGGTTGCTGATATTCATTTTGACCATAAAATTGCGCTGAAAGTATTGGAGTACGGTGTCGATTGCTTGCGGATAAATCCGGGTAATATCGGCCGTGAAGTAAAAGTCCGTGAGGTTATCGATGCCGCGAAATTTCACAATGTTCCGATTCGAATCGGTGTTAACGCGGGCTCCTTAGAAAAGGAACTGCAACGTAAATACGGTGAGCCGACGCCTGAGGCCTTGGTCGAGTCTGCTATGCGCCATATCGATATTCTCGATAAGCTGAATTTTCAAGATTTTAAATTAAGTGTGAAGGCCTCCGATGTGTTTATGGCGGTGGCGGCTTATCGGCAGATTGCATCTCAGATAGAGCAGCCTTTGCACCTTGGTATCACCGAGGCGGGTGGTCTGCGAGGCGGCACGGTTAAGTCGGCGGTGGGCTTAGGATTACTGCTAATGGACGGTATCGGTGACACGATCCGCGTTTCATTGGCGGCAGATCCAGTAGAGGAAGTGAAGGTTGGCTATGAGATATTAAAGAGCCTCAAACTGCGTACCAAGGGTATTAATTTCATTGCTTGCCCGAGTTGCTCTCGGCAGAATTTCGATGTGATTAGCACCATGAATGAATTGGAGTCACGACTTGACGACGTGACCACGCCACTGGACGTTGCGGTAATCGGCTGCATTGTAAATGGCCCAGGTGAAGCAAAAGAGGCGGAGATTGGCCTCACTGGTGGTACGCCGAATAATTTAGTGTATGTGGGCGGCAAGCCAGATCACAAAGTAAAGAACGATGTATTGATCGACCATCTTGAAAAGTTAATTCGCGAAAAGGTCGCTCTTAAACAAGAACAAGACAAAGACCTTATAGCGCGCAGCTAAGCCATGTTTTGGCGCTTTTATTCATAAATTTGGTCGATAGGGAATAGTTTTGGCACGTATTCAATCAATTCGCGGTATGAATGATATTCTGCCCACCGAAACGCCGGTTTGGCAGTATGTGGAAGCGCGCGTGCGCGATGTACTTGCTCGTTATGGTTATAGTGAAATTCGTTTTCCGATTGTTGAGCATACCGAGCTTTTCAAGCGATCTATCGGTGAAGTCACTGATATTGTAGAAAAAGAAATGTATACCTTTGACGATCGCAACGGCGACAGTTTGACCTTGCGTCCAGAGGGTACGGCGAGCTGTGTTCGCGCATGTGATCAAAACGGTTTGCTGCATAATCAGATTCAGCGTTTGTGGTATACCGGCCCGATGTTCCGCCACGAACGTCCGCAAAAAGGCCGGCTGCGCCAATTTCATCAAATTGGTGTTGAAACCTTTGGGATGGTTGGTCCAGACATAGACGCAGAGCTTATCTTGCTGACAGCTCGTTTGTGGCGAGAACTTGGTATTAGTGATGCGCTGACTCTTGAGTTAAACAGCATCGGTAATGCCGAGTCGCGCGCCAATTACCGCCAGGCGCTGGTTGACTACTTGCGCGGTTTTCAGGATGAGCTAGATGAAGACAGCAAGCGGCGTTTAGAAACTAATCCACTTCGGGTACTCGATAGCAAAGATCTTAAAACTCGGGAGCTGCTAGTCGCTGCACCGGTACTAAGTGACTATCTCGATGATATTTCGCGCAGCCACTTTGAGGGATTGTGCGCACGCTTAGACGCTGTGGGTATTCCTTATACATTGAACCCTCAGTTAGTGAGAGGCCTAGATTATTACGGTTTAACAGTGTTTGAATGGACTACCGATAGCTTAGGTGCACAGGGCACGGTGTGCGCCGGTGGTCGCTACGATGGTTTAGTTGAGCAGCTGGGAGGCAAGGCTACCCCAGCCGTTGGTTTTGCAATGGGTATTGAGCGCTTGGTACTGATGCTCGAAACCTTAAATGTCGCACCTGAAATTCAGCCTCAAGCTGATATTTTTATTGTGTCAGTGGGTGAAAAAGCGGACATTGCGGCGTTGCAAATTGCAGAACAATTACGCGATGCCATGCCGTCGGTAAAAGTGCTGATTAATTGCGGTGGCGGCAGCTTTAAAAGTCAGTTTAAGAAAGCGGATAAATCAGGCGCTTCACTGGCGGTGGTATTGGGAGAAGATGAATTGCAAGGCGGCGAAGCGGCGGTTAAACCACTTCGCGCTGGGCAGGGTGAGCAGCAGTTAGTCGCATTGGCGGAACTGGTTAACCATATTTCTAAGAATCATTTTTAAACGCGACCGGACAAGTCGGAGAGGAAGTTTAGTGGAAACGTATCGCACAGAAGAAGAACAAATCGAAGCCATTAAAAGATGGTGGCAAGAAAATGGAAAGTCCACCGTCTTTGGTATCGCGCTCGCGTTGGCCATTGTATTTGGTTGGAGGGGCTGGCAGGGGCATCAGGAAACGCAAGCAGGCGAAGCCTCAGCATTATTTGATAATTTGTTGATAGCTGACGCCGCCGTGCAGCGCGATGGCAGTAGTTTAAGTACGGCTCAGCATTTGGCTGACACATTGAAAGACCGCTTTGCGAGCCTGAGTTACGGCCAATTCGCTGCCTTGTTTAAAGCGAAATACGCGGTAAAAAGCGGCGATTATGCGGCGGCAACGGCTGAGCTCGAATGGGTTTTAAAACAGGGCCCAAGTGCGCAGATAAAGGCGCAAACTGAAATTCGTTTAGCGCAGGTACTGTATTCGCAAAAAGAATACGGCAAAGCGACTGCTTATTTGAGCGGACTAGCCAGCACGGGTTATGCGGCAGAGGCGGCGGAACTTGAAGGTGATGTTGCGTTTGCACAGGGCGATAAGGCAGCTGCCTTGGCAGCATACCAGCGTGCTAGATCCTTGGCTCGCACGCAGGAAGCACCGGTTAATAATGCAATGTTAGAAATGAAAATTAATGACTTATCTGCAGCCAAGACTGCTGTAGAGGGGGCGAAGTAATGCGGTTTATTTCTGCGGTCAGTATATTGCTGGCAAGTGCGATGATGGTGGCCTGCGCCTCCGACCCTACTAGTCGTGAGCCGGCTAAATTGACTGACTTCAAAGCAGAAAAAAAGCTCAAAGAAGTGTGGTCCTATTCATTGGGTGACGGTCAAGCTGAGGCATACCATCGTATAACCCCGGTGATTGATGGAGATGAGATTTTTATCGCTTCGTCCAACGGTAAAATGGCTGCACTGAAAAAGTCCACCGGTAAGAAGGTTTGGAAAAAATCCTACGACCTTCGAATTGCCGGTGGTGTGGGTGTCTCTGGAACGCTGCTGTTCATCGGCACATCTGATGGCGAAGTTGTCGCTATTGATCGTATCTCCGGCGATATCGTCTGGCGCGTAGCAGTAAACAGTGAAGTTTTGGCTGCGCCGCAAAGTAATGGCAGTGTCGTTGTCGTGCAAACCTATGCCGGTGAAGTGCAGGGGCTTAACTTTGACGATGGTAAATTGCTGTGGAGCTACGCATCTCAAGTTCCACGCTTGACCTTGCGCGGCACGAGCACTCCTAAAGTAGTTGGCGATATCGCGATGATCGGATTTGCGAACGGTCGCGTTATTGCGTTTGATATCGATAACGGAAGTGAATTATGGGAACAGCGTATTTCCGTGCCGCAGGGCAGTACTGAAATTGAGCGTTTAGTTGATGTTGATGGTCGTTTGTTGGTAATGGAAGACGGTCAGACCGTCGTCGCTACCGGCTACCAGGGACAAGTCATGGCGATCGATATTCGCAGCGGACGCCCATTGTGGGTGAAGGATACCTCTAGCTACGTCGGCGCGACAGATAATTTGGGTAAGGTATTTGTGGTGACCTCAGATGGTAGCGTAAACGCTATCGACGACAACGGGCAAGGCGCACTGTGGACGCAAACCGTTTTAGCGCGCCGTGAACTGACCGAGCCTGTCGCCTTCGAGGGCGCCATTGGGGTTGGCGATTTTGAAGGATATTTGCACATGTTGGCGCGGGACGATGGCCATTTGCTTGCGCGCACTAAAGTCGACGGTGATGGTCTTCGCGCGCCGATGACGGCTGATGGAAAACTGCTATACGTCTACGGCAATAGTGGCGAGTTAATCGCGTACAAACTGCAAGACCGTTAAGTAAACATATTGTTATTCGGCCGAGCGCTGATCAGAGTTAAATAGAATTATGGTTCCTGTTATTGCCTTGGTAGGCCGGCCCAATGTCGGTAAATCAACTCTGTTCAACCGGCTTACCAAAAGCCGCGATGCTTTGGTGGCGAATTTCCCTGGATTAACGCGCGACCGCAAATACGGCGAAGCCAGTCATGGTAATCGCCGCTATATTGTTATTGATACCGGCGGTATTAATGGTGACGAAGTCGGCATTGACGGTCCAATGGCGCAGCAATCTAAACAAGCTATCGATGAAGCCGATGCTGTCTTGCTTATGTTAGATGCGCGAGCCGGTCTCATGCCGGCGGATGAGGGCTTAATCAAGCATATTCGCAGTTGCTCAAAACCGGTGTTTTTCGTCGCAAACAAGGTTGATGGCACCGACGCTGAAGTGGCAAAGGCCGAGTTCTACAAAACCGGCGCCGCAAAAATTTATCCATTAACGGCGACCCAAGGTAAGGGCGTGCGCTCCTTGATGGATGATGTGCTCGCGCAATTCCCTCAGGAGGCAGAGGACAAGCAGGCCGCGCTGGCAACCGGAAAGAAAATTGCCGTGGTGGGGCGTCCTAATGTAGGTAAATCGACCCTGGTGAATCGAATGCTGGGAGAAGATCGCGTTGTTGTTTACGACCAGCCAGGCACAACTCGCGACAGCGTATATATAAATTACGAGCGAGAGGGTGAAGCGTATACCCTTATCGACACCGCTGGGATTCGTAAGCGTAAGCATATCTCTGAAGCCGTAGAAAAATTCTCAATTGTAAAAACCCTGAAAGCGATTGAAGACGCCAACGTGGTCATTTTGGTTATGGATGGCCGTGAGAGCATTGTTGATCAAGACCTACATCTCTTGGGCCAAGTAGTCGACTCTGGGCGCGCTGTGGTCGTGGGCATTAATAAATGGGATGGCCTTACCGCTGATCAAAAGGACAAGATTAAAAAAGAATTGGACCGGCGTTTACAGTTCATCGATTTTGCCGAAATCCACTTTATCTCTGCACTTCACGGCACAGGTGTTGGTCACCTTTACGAGTCGGTCGAAAAGGCCTACGAGTCAGCGACTCGTCAGCTGCAGACTCGGATGTTAACAACGATATTAGAGGGCGCGGTGCATGATCATTCGCCGCCAATGATTAACGGCAGGCGTATCAAGCTTCGCTACGCGCATCCCGGTGGACAGAATCCACCCATTATTGTGATTCACGGTAACCAGACCGAGAAAGTACCGAGCAGCTACACCCGCTATTTGGAAAAGACCTTCCGGCGCGAATTAAAGATGATGGGTACGCCGATTAAAATTGAATTCAAAACCTCTGAAAATCCCTTTGAAGGTAAGAAGAATGAGCTTACCAAAAGGCAAGTAGAACGAAAGCAGCGCGTTATGCGTTTTGCTAAAGCCAAGTCGGAAAGAAAGAAACGATAGTCGTCACCTGCGAGCAATATTGACACGTCAATCTTGCTCGCTCAGCTCAATGACAGAATCTAGCTAGTATCATGTCTTCACATAGTCCGCAAAATAGAAAGCCAGATCTCGATACACCCGAGCATATCGCCGCGTTCGTCGAGGCCTTCTATGAATGTTTGTTGAACGATGATCGCTTGGCACCGATATTTACTGACGTTGCTAATATCGATATTCGCGAGCATTTTCCACGCATAAGGGCGTACTGGGAAAAACTGTTATTGGGTAAAAATGACTACCATCGTCACACAATGAATATTCACCGAGAGTTGAACGCTAAACAGGCTTTGTTAGCTGACGACTTTACGCAATGGTTAGGTTATTTTGTCTACGTTGCCGATCGTGATTTCAGCGGTCCAAAAACAGAGCGTGCGAAGCAAGTTGCTACGACAATCTCACAAAATATGCGTAAAGTTATTGATCTTACATAGCCATCTTGGCAATTGATTTCTGCCGCTAAAGCATTGCTCACTTTGCAGAGCATCACGATGTGCGCTAGCCAAGAAAAAATTGCTATTTCCAGTCCTTAATGCCCCTTAGAAACACCGTCCGAATGGGTGGTGCCCGTTCTCGGTCACTCCGCTAAGATATACTCTGTTTTCCTAATAATTTTAAATAGCAGGATTAAATTATGCTTTTACAAGGCAAGGTAGTCATTGTATCGGGTATTGGGCCTGGGCTGGGTCAGGAGTTAGCGGTAGAAGCAGCGAAGCAAGGGGCTGCCGTGGCCATGTGCGCGCGTACCGCAAGTAAGCTAGACGAGGCTGAGGCAGAGATAATGGCCTTAGGTTTAAATACCGAAGTATTAAAAGTTGCTACTGATATCAGTGATCGTCAGCAGTGCGCAGCTTTAGTTGAGAAAACCATCTCCCGCTTTGGTCGTATCGATGTGCTTTTTAACAGTGCATACAATCCAGGGGAATTTGGCCCCATTGAATCTGCAAATTTGGACAGTTGGCGTGCCGCAATGGACGTTAACTTATTTGGCACAATGGCCTTAACGCTCGAAACCATCCCGCAAATGAAAAAGCAGGGCGGCGGTGCGATTGTCATGATTAACACTATGGTTACCCGCAAACCTTTACATACTCAGGGTGGCTACGGCGCATCGAAAGCTGCATTGGCGAGCGCCACCTCACATCTAGCACTAGAGCTTGGTGGCTATAATATTCGCGTGAATTCTGCGTATATGGGGTGGATGTGGGGGCCAGCAGTTGAGGGATATTTGCAAATGAACGCCGATGCGGGTGGCCCAAGTGTTGAACAACAGGTAGCGGCAGTCTCAAAAAATATTCCTCTAGGCCATATTCCTGACGACGCGGATTGCGCCAAAGCAGCGATATTTCTAGGGTCCGACTATGCCTGTGCAGTGACTGGCGCCGCTCTCGATGTAAACGGTGGAGAATATTTACCCCACTAGTACTTCTTCAATATCATGTTGAAGGAGTACTAGATGCTTCGTTTAGCAAGGGGTAGTGAATTCGGAACGGAGAGGCTTTAGAATCGGGTCACATTTTACAACGTGGCCCGCGCACCTTATGGCTGATCTAGAGCTTTCTTCGCAGACCGATGCGGTAATTCATTCGATTTACCACGGCTTGTTGGAATCGCCACCATGGCAGCAATTTCTGGGTGAACTAAGAGCTCTCCTAGACGGCAATTTTGCGACCTTGCTTTTGCGTCCTCCCAGTGTGCGTGAACAAGGCGTAGTTTTAAATTCAGTTGTATTTTCCCCCGGAGTTTACCAGGCATACAACCAGACTTATTTTGCCCTCGATCCCTTTGTCAATTTACCCGATGGTGAAGTCGTGACCATTGCAGAATTCCTTGCCACTGAGGATTTTCAGCAGTCTGAATATTTTCGTAGCTACCTGCAGCCAAGCAATGTGATGCATATTTTGGGTGCGGATCTTTGGTGTGAGGAAGGTTTGCTGGCACGTTTACGTGTTACAAGGCCAGCGGGCACTGATAATTTTGGCGACAGAGAGAAGGCCCTGTGTAGGCAGCTACTGCCGCATTTGCGGCAAGCTATACAAATACATGCTCGGCTTCGGGATTCTGAGACTGAGCGAAGTTTGTATGCTGATACCTTCGATCAGCTAGCAGTTGGAATCGTGACACTAGATGCACTCGGTAATGTAGTGAGCACGAATCCAGTCGCTAGGCGGTTAATTGATAGTGCTCGGGGTTTAATTTTGCGTCAGGGGTGTTTGAAGCTGGAGAGTGTTCACGAGCAAAAAGCGTTCAAGAGTTTGCTGAGCGAGGTTGTTTCTGCACATCATCAGCAGCTAGCCGGTTGCGTTAAGGCTTTTCGAATCGCGGAAGTAGGGCAATTGCAGGGACTAAATTTACTGTTACGGCCACTGCCGCTCAGTGATCGCAGTGGTGAGTCCGCGCCCGCTGTAGCGGTATTTTTGAGCGACCCGATGGCGCCACGGCAGGCCACAAGTGATGTCCTTATTGCGCTATTTGGCTTGACTCCCGCTGAAGCGCGTTTAGCGATCAGGCTGGTGAATGGCTTAAGTTTAGATGAGGCAGCTATCAGTTTGGGGGTGTCGCGCAACACTGCTAAGTCGCATCTTCGGGCAGTATTTTCGAAAACAGGGGTAACTAGGCAGCCCCAGCTTATCCAATTAATACTGAATAGTGTGGTGACGTTGGCTGGAGAGTAAGTGTGAGTTGCAGATTGGCTTTGCAACTCACACGTATTTCACGTTAATCGCGAAATTTAGCTACTTTTGGTGGCGGCTTTTGCTGCGGGCGCCTTTTTAGCTGCGGCTTTCTTGGCCGGAGCTTTCTTTGCAGCGGCCTTCTTCACCGGAGCTTTTTTAGCTGCGGCTTTTTTGGGAGCCGCTTTTGTTTTGCTATCGAAACTTTTCGCGGCATCTTGTGCTGCCTTTGCTAACGCTTTGGCGCGTTGGTAGTCGCTCTTTAGTTCAGCCAGTTGGTTTTTCGCCATAATCATGACGGCTTTGGCATCAAGCTCGAGCTCTTTCGCGCCATTTACTGCTGAGTGAGCCCGATCTACTTGTTTTTGAATTCGACTGTCCATTTTGGCTTTGGCTTTTTTCTGTAAATCACCAAGCTTTTCTTGTTCGGATTTTAATTTTTCGCGGGCGCGTTCGGCTTGAGCTTTTGCCTTGTCGATTGCTTTATTGGCATCGGCCATTAAGCGATCTCGCAGCTGTTCAACCTTGGATTCTAGAGATTCAATTTCCTTGCGGATCAATGCAACGGGATCCATTTTCTTATTTGTCATATCAGCGAGCCTCGGTAAACGTATTTATGATGATTAATCGACGAACTTCACTACTTGTAACAGTCATAACATAGCAAACTTTGCGATAATACACAGTGAAACTTTGATATATGGAGATGAACGATGGATAAAGTACAAACTGATGCGATAGAAGCGGCGGTATTTCGGCGTCTGTTGGCACATTTGGACGAGCGCAAGGACGTTCAAAATATTGATCTGATGAATCTAGCCGGTTTTTGCCGCAACTGCCTATCGAAATGGTATGTCGCTGCTGCAGAGCAAGAATCTATGAGTATCGATTACGAAGCGGCGCGAGAGCGTGTGTATGGTATGCCTTATTCTCAGTGGAAGACTGAATTTCAGCAAGAAGCTAGTGCGGAACAATTGGCTGGTTTTGTTAATAAGAGCCCCGATAAATAAGTTTATTATCGGGGGAGGCTATTAAAGACCACCGTTGGGAATAAAGCGATTGTCGGTATTGTTGCGAATCCATAGGAGCATATCACGATCCAGTTTTTCACCACGCTTACGCAGTACTTTAGTTAGCCATATCGCCGGGGATTCTTTGCCGGCATCCCAGCCGCTAATGAGTTTTTCTGCGCGGGTAAAAAAGCGTATCAGCGCTAGAATATCGTCATTGCTAAGCTCTACCGCTGCCTGTTGCCACTGATCTTGGCTCACTCGCATAAACACGCCATAGCGTTGCTGTTCTTCATCGGTAAACGGCGCAGGCAATTCTTCTAGGCGGTCTTCGCGGCTAATCGCAATGCAGCGTTGCAGCCATTGTAAATCTATTGAGAGTGCGCTTTTTTCATTCTCGGGTGTCCAACTGCCAATTGCCATTTTCAACGATCCAGATTGCCAACAATGCCGCTAGTATAGCGCATAATCACGGGTGACTTCCGTGATGGTATTTGCTATTTTACTGTGCTTTTATACAGCTATAAGTGCGTGTGTAATGGGTGGTGGTTTTTGCGTAAAATTATTCACTGCGACTGCGATTGCTTTTATGCTTCGGTGGAGTTGCGAGATGACCCCAGCTTAAAAGGTCGTCCAGTTGCCGTTGGCGGAGCGGCAGAGCGCCGAGGCGTAGTCGCCACTTGTAACTATGAAGCGCGAGCATTCGGTATTCATTCTGCGATGCCAACTGCCAGCGCCTTGCGACGCTGCCCAGATTTAATCGTTCTCACACCCCGCATGGACAAGTACCGCGAAGTTGCTTTACAAATACGTGCCATTTTTAGCCGATATACCGAGCAAATTGAACCCCTATCCTTAGACGAAGCTTACTTGGATGTGAGCGATTGTGATGCGTTTCAGGGCAGTGCAACGCGCATTGCGGAGGCGATACGTCAACAGGTTCGTGACGAGGTTGGGATCACGATTTCGGCGGGGGTGGCTCCGAACAAGTTTTTAGCCAAAGTGGCCAGTGATTGGGATAAGCCGGATGGACTAACGGTGATAACGCCCTCGCAGGTTGATGAGTTTGTACTGAGCTTGCCCGTAAAAAAAATTCACGGTGTGGGAAAGGTCATGTCAGCTCGGATGGCGGCAGAGGCCATTTTTTCTTGTGCCGATCTACGACAAAAATCCTTGGATGAGTTGCTTGGCTTGTTCGGTAAATTTGGCCATCAGTTGTTCGATTATGCCCGAGGTATTGATGAGCGCGCAGTAAAGCCGCATCGAGAGCGAAAATCGCTCAGTGTCGAAACAACCTTTGCGCAGGATGTTGTCGGAGTCGACGCGGCGAAGAGCCGAGTCGCTCCGCTATTACTTGAGCTTGAAACAAGACTGCTCCGGCTTGGCGACAAGAAATTTAGTGGTGCTTTTGTAAAGTTAAAATCTGATGACTTTCGCCAAACGACAATTGATAGGCGATATGAGGGCGACTTAACGAGTGTGCTATTTGAACAATTACTCGAGGAAGCCTGGGTTAGGATGGCGTCGCCTTTGCGCCTGATTGGCATCGGAGTGCGCTTTGCGAGTAATGAAGAGAGTGCTAATTCAATTGAGGGCGTTGCAGAGCAACAGCTGGATTTATTTACTGATATTGAGTAGCTAGGTTGAATTAAGGCGTGTCGAGCTAAGAAATTAGGGGCGTAAAAAAGGGCGGTAAAAACCGCCCTTTTTACAGTCTATTAGCCTTATTTGTTCGGGCTGATAACCTGTAGCTCAACGCGACGATTGCGCTCACGGCCTTCGTCAGTGTTGTTGTCAGCTACTGGCTTACTTTCACCGTAGCCTTTCGCTGTTTGACGCGAAGGTGAAATGCCTTGGGTAGCCAAGTAATTCACCACTGACTGCGCGCGCTCTTGCGACAGTTTCTGATTATAAGCATCACTGCCGACAGAGTCGGTGTGGCCCATAATTATAATACTGACGTCAGGTTCGTTTGCGAGTGATTCCGCGACCTTGCGTAGAATGGTTTGTGAATCCAGCATCAAGCGCGATTTATTGAACTCAAAATGCACGCCAGTCAGCTCAACGGTTTGTGAAATAACACAGCCGCGTGAGTTCACTTTCAAACCAGGCAGTGTGCCAGGACATTGATCGATCTTATCTGGTACGCCGTCGCCGTCGCTATCCAATGGGCAGCCTTGCGCATTTACAGGCACGCCGCGTGGGGTGTTCGGGCACTGGTCAATATCGTTTGGTACGCCGTCACCATCGTCGTCAATAGAGCAACCATTTACGTTAACTCGTGCACCTGGTGGTGTATTGGGGCACTGGTCACGGAAGTTTGGTATGCCGTCATTGTCGCTATCGAGTGGGCAGCCGGTAGAATCAACCGGTGTGCCACGCGGTGTATTTGGGCATTTGTCTAAACGGTCTGGCACGCCATCGCCGTCAGAGTCATAGTTATAGGGCAGTGGTTTGTCGCCAAACGGCACTGATATACCAATTAATAATGCGTAGGTATAGAAGTTGTCGTCATCTGGAAATAACGGTGCTTGACGTTTAATAGAGTCTAGCTGGTAGCGCACCTCGCCGCGTATGGCGACAGTATCCAGTTCATAAGTAAAACCGGCGATCGCGTCACTACCGTAGTCTGATTGACTGGCCGTAATGCCCGGTGCTTCGTACTCAACTTCATGGTATGTCAGGCCAATACCTAAATAGGGCTGAACTGGATCGGCATCTAACATGAACGCGCCGCGCGGGAAGTATAGTAAGTCTACGCCACCAGCGGTACGACTATAGGTGTCGTTTTTGGAGTTTTTAAACTCACCGTAGTTAATGTGAGTATCGAACATAACGTAGGAGCTAATTGGCTTACCAATACCAATTTTGCCTTCATTCCCTGAATCGAAGTCACTTTGATCGGCGATTGTAGAACCTAGCATGCCGTGCATGCGCCAGCGGTTATCAAACACGGAGTCTTCGTCGTTTATATCGGCTAGCACCGGTGTAGAGAGTGCGGTTGCGGCTACTATCAGCGCAAGAGTACGCAAGTTCATTTAGTATTCTCCTAGAATAACTACTCAATGGCAAAGCGCGACCCGTAGGCCGCGCTTCTTCCTTTTATATTACGGTGCTAAACCGTCGAAAAGATTAGTGCATTCATCAAAGGTGATATTGCCAAACTCCGAGAACGCCTCCTGATCAAGGCCGAGGATGCCGCCGAGTAGGGTGCCGACCACAGAGGTAACAGGGTCTAGCAAGCAGGCGTCAACAACATCAACCAGTGCACCAAGACCAGGTACGGGGTCTGAGCCACCCAATAGCAAACTGGTGAGTGTACCAAGGCCCACGCCTAAGTCGGGTGCGTCTGGGCTGAGCCCAGTGAAATTACCGGTTATTAGCGCTTCTATAATTGCCTCGGCGGGGATGACCCCTCCGTCATCATTACTGATTAGGGTGGCTAGCAATGGATCAGCTACAAGGCTTACCCCATAGATAACTGGCAGTAAAATCCCTGGAGTCTCGAAGCCTGCGCCTGGAATTGAGCCCAAAGTAAGGACGGGCTCAAGTATTTCACATAGGTCGTTTGAGAAGTTAAACAGGTCGTCGTCAGTGACCGGCAGTACAAGTATTGTTGAGCCGTCCACCGACTTAGTTGGTGGGACATCATTAGTGGTATCGACTTCCGCTTGAACGCACACGGTGCTAAGGCGAAGCAGGCCATTTGCTTTTAAGCGACCTTTCTTGTTTTCGTCGAAACTGGCAGCGGCGGTGGCCGGCGTGAGCACGGCGCCACCTGTTGCGTCGGTAATGTCCTGAAGAGGCACCGCGTCAATAACGGCTGTTTGGCAACCTGCGGGGTCTTGATAGTCACCACTCCAGAAGCCCGGTATAGCTGAAAATCGGACTTTGCTCTCATTGGTAACCCGAACAAGTTTAGATTCAGCGCTATTGGGATCGTCTAGCCACGCTTGGGGCGTGGTTTCGTTGCCGCCGCCGATATCCTCAAACAGTGCGTAGGCTTCGAACTGCTGTCCGCCACGTACAAATTGCTCACCGTCTTCAAGAGTTGTAATTAAGTCATCGCGGCCGACGCAAGCAAATTCGTCGACTTTAAGCGTTTCAGGCTCATTGTCATTGGGGACCATGAACATGCGCAATTCTTTGAACTCGCCTGGATCAACGGCATTAATAATGCGCTGTACACTAAATGGCTCATCACCGCCTGTGTAAGTTAGCGTTAGGTCGAAATCGCCTGCAATTGCGTTTTCTTGCGCGGTGAGGGTGGTGTTTACGGTGTTGTCTGGTACGGGTAGTGCGGTGACGGGATTGCTAAAGGTCCATTTAACTAGCCCGTTGGGGCAGGCTTCAAATGCACCGACGTCTTTGAATTTACAGAGTGCGCGGTATTCAATGCCGTCCAAGAAACTATTTATATACAGTGTATCTGGGCCGTTAGTGTCGTTGTTTTGGCCATCAATACGCTCAATTTTTAAACCTTCAACACGGGCGCTAACTAAGTTTAGCTCAAGGGTGTCGGTGAGCTCTGGTACATTGTTACCGAAGTTGCCTTTCACAACACTTTTTAGCGCGTCGCCTCCAAGTGCTTTCAGTTGCTCATAAGTTTGGCGGTCTACGGTGGTGGCAAAGCCTCCAACCGAGTCTAGCTTGGGCGCGCCGTCTTGGCTGCTGTAAATTAGATCGCCGCTCTCGATGCTCCAGACATCACGACTATCGTCGCTGCATTGGAATCGTAGGATAGTTTTTTCAGGGTTATTTTGGTCATTGAAAGTTTTACGCCCTACCAACTGTAAGCGTTGTTCTGCCGGCACGGATATGGCGGCCGAGTTTAGGCCTTTACAGCTGCTGATTAAACCTTCATTAAGGACACCATCGTCGCCACAGGCTTCAGGGCCAGGGTTTATTACAGCGCAGATGTCTACTTTAGTGAAGGTAGCTGGTTTTAGCTTGACCTCTAGCTCACGAACGCCATTGCCGTCGGGCGTTGCACCATCGCAACCGCCGACTGCTTTATCAACGGCAAATAGTTTCACTGTACGCTCGGTGTTATTGCCGTTGGAGCTAAATGGGTTAATGAAGGTGACCGGTACGGAAGCGTTTTTGGCCACTGGCTGCTGCTGCGAAACAGTAGCTAAGTTAGTATTGAGGCTACAAATGTAAACCGTATCCGTTATGTTCTCTGGTGTTGGTGCATTAGTAAAGTACTGAACTAATTTGTAGTTTTCGACTTTGCTATCGCCGGTAAGTGGATCGAGAAGGATTTCTGGTTTACCAACGATTTTTGGAGAGCCATCGGCGATTGGGGGTACAATTGTGAACGACAAAGGGGCATTACTAGCGGTGTAGGTCTTGCCTGATTGAGTAAAGGTGGCAGTGACGGTAGCATTTATTGTTGCGTCATTAGTGCTCATCTGCACGCGATTCAGAATATCCTGAACTTTGCCATCTCTTCCGGCGTTTCTGAATTTTGGGGAGCCGTCAGTATTGACATCAAGCTCTGCTTTTTTAGGAGAGCCAAGATTCGAGCTTAGCTGCCAATTAACTTGATCGGTTATTACTAGCTCAGGACCCACATTTTTTTCGATGCCGTCGGTGCGAAGGGCGAGCATTCGTACTGAAATCCTACTACCGTTGCCTGTGCCCGGTAGCGTGGAAATATTATCTACAAACTCCATGCGTAAGGTAGTTGGGTCAATGGTGAGTCCTGGACGGTCTGGACTGCGGGCATCGCCACCGCCACCGCAGGCAACGAGTAAGCTCGCTGCAAGTGTCAACGATAAGGCTAAAATTTTCGTTTTCATTTATTCCCCTCCGGGAGAGTCAAGCTGAAACACAATCGCGAAAAATAGTGAAACTTATTCTGTACGTAGTTTCACGGATGTTATTACTAAAAACAACACAATGTGCGGTTAAGCCGCCATGTTAGAGCTAAAAGTGTGAAAATTTCTGTGATCTAGTCATGAAAAAAAGCTTTTGCCCTAAAAAAGGCAGCAAAAATCGATGCTTAGAAACAGTTATGCCCTCAAGGAGGGCATGATTTTAGTCTTGGAGATAGCTTTCTATAGGTGGGCAAGAGCAAATTAAATTGCGGTCACCGAATACGTTGTCGATTCGGTTGACGCTAGGCCAATATTTGCTGTCCCGCAAGCTGGCAACAGGGAAGCCTGCTTCTTCACGTGAGTAGGGGCGATCCCAGTCAGCAATGATATCGACCAGGGTGTGCGGTGCATTCACTAAGGGATTGTTATCTGCCGGTAATTGTCCGCTCTCAACGCGGCCAGCTTCGCGGCGGATGTGAATCATCGCTTCGCAGAAGCGATCTAATTCCATTTTAGATTCACTTTCGGTTGGTTCAATCATCAAGGTGCCGGGTACTGGAAAGGACATGGTGGGGGCGTGGAAGCCGTAGTCCATTAAGCGCTTGGCGATATCCTCTTCACTGATGCCAGTGCTTTCTTTGAGAGGACGTAAATCGATAATACATTCGTGGGCAACACGACCATTGCGTCCGGTGTAAAGCACGGGGTAGTGCTCGTTGAGGCGGGTGGCAATGTAGTTGGCGTTGAGAATGGCAATTTGGGTGGCTTTCTTTAAGCCCGCTGCACCCATTAGGGAAATGTATGTCCATGAGATTGGCAGAATACCCGCGCTGCCATAGGTAGCAGCTGATACTGTGTCGTTATCTTGCTCCAAACCCTCTACCGGGAAGACCGGGTGGTTTGGTAAAAACGGTGCCAAGTGCGCTTTAACGCCGATGGGGCCCATGCCGGGGCCGCCGCCTCCGTGGGGAATACAGAAGGTTTTGTGCAAGTTAAGGTGCGATACGTCGGCGCCAAATTCGCCTGGCGCGGCAAGCCCAACCAAAGCGTTCATATTGGCGCCGTCGACATAGACCTGGCCGCCGTATTGGTGGGTGATATTGCAAATCTCGCGGATGCCTTCTTCGAAAACACCGTGGGTTGATGGGTAGGTCACCATCAGGGCTGACAGTTGATCTGCGTGGCGTTCGGCTTTCTGGCGCAGATCTTCAATATCGACATTGCCAAGTTCGTCACAGCCGACAATAACAACCCGCATACCGGCCATCGCCGCAGAGGCGGGGTTGGTGCCGTGTGCTGAGCTAGGAATTAGGCAGATGTCGCGGGCGCTGTCGCCTCGGCTTTCATGGTAGCGCTTAATCGCCAGTAGGCCTGCGTACTCGCCTTGTGAGCCGGCGTTGGGTTGCATGGAAAATTTGTCGTAGCCGGTGCACGCCATGAGCTGCTGTTCGAGCTCATCTATCAATTGCAGATAACCGCCGACTTGGCTGCGCGGTGCAAAGGGGTGCATATTGCCAAACTCTGGCCACGTGATGGGGATCATCTCAGTGGTGGCATTGAGCTTCATGGTGCAAGAGCCCAGTGCAATCATCGAGTGATTCAAGGCGATGTCTTTGCGTTCCAGGCGGTTCATATAGCGCAGCATTTCCGTCTCAGAGCGGTGCTGATGAAATACGGGGTGCTGAAGAAACTTACTTTTGCGCTGCAAGCTTGCTGGAATGCCGGGGGTGTCTTCCAGGCTTTGGTCAATCGTGTCTACCGATGGTATCGCTTTGTCGCTGGCAAAAATCTGCCATAAACGTTCTATGTCGTTAGTCGTGGTGGTTTCGTCGAAACTAACGCCTAGGTGGTCTGCACCGCGTCGCAAATTAAGTAATGCGGCCTCGGCTAGGTCGGCAATGATATTGGTTTTGTCGCCGGTATGAATTGAGACGGTATCGAAAAACTCGGTATTGCTCGTGTAACCGAGTTGCGCCATGCCGGCGGCAAAAATCCCCGTCATACGGTTGATGCGCAGGGCGATGGTTTTCAGTCCCTCGGGGCCGTGATAGATGGCGTAGAACACCGCCATAATGGCGAGCAGGGCTTGCGAGGTACAAATATTGGACGTGGCTTTTTCTCGGCGAATATGTTGTTCGCGAGTTTGCATTGCCATTCGCAGTGCTTTGTTTCCGCGACTGTCGACAGATACCCCGATAATGCGTCCAGGAATGGAGCGCTTGAAACTATCACGCGTTGCGAAGAATGCAGCGTGAGGGCCGCCGAATCCCATCGGCACACCGAAGCGTTGTGCACTTCCAACTACAATGTCGGCACCTTGCTCGCCGGGTGGCGTGAGCAGAATCAAGCTCATAATATCGGCGGCGACAACGGTCATCGCGTCTTGGGCCTTAGCTTGATTGGCAATGTCTGTTAAGTCAGAGACTGTGCCATCGCTTGCGGGGTATTGCAGCAATACGCCAAAGCAGGGGGTGTTGGCGAGCTCGCTTGCGGCGTCGCCCACAACTATATCAAGGCCCAAGGGAAGTGCGCGGGTTTTTAATACGGCGATAGTTTGCGAGTGGCAGCTCTTATCGACAAAGAATACGTTGCTTTTGTTTTTGCGTGCAGATCGTTTGCACATGGCCATCGCTTCAGCGGCAGCGGTCGCTTCGTCTAGTAATGAGGCGTTGGCGAGTTCCAGGCCAGTGAGGTCGATGACCATTTGCTGAAAGTTAAGCAGTGCTTCTAAGCGACCTTGGGCGATTTCTGGCTGATAGGGCGTGTAGGCTGTATACCAGCCTGGGTTTTCTAGCACATTGCGTAAAATAACGGGCGGCGTGATGGTGCCGTGGTATCCCGCGCCAATAAAAGAGCGCGCGATTTGGTTTTTTGCGGCGATTGCGCGCAATTTACTGAGTGTCACCGTTTCGCTTTGCGGGGCGGGCAGCGGCATATCGCCCCGTAAAATCGACGCCGGCACGGTTTGTTGGATCAGCTCATCAAGTGATTTGGCGCCAACTGCGTGTAGCATCGCGGCAGTTTGGCTGTCGTCTGGGCCAATGTGGCGGGTCAGGAAGTCATCATTTTGCGAAAGAGCGCTGAGATTTTGGGTCATTCTTTGAGTTGCCTGCGTGGTCTGAAGTGCGGCCGCCATTAAACCATATTGAGGCTTTCTTTTCCTTGGCAATTTTCCGCGATCAGTTCAGTTCTTCGCTGCAGATAGCGGCACATTCACGATACAAATTCGCATATTCACAACTGCTATACGCTGCGCAAATTTGGCGCAATTCCACCTTGGCCGCCGAGATTCTAAAAACAGTAAAACACGGAATGATTTAGTGTGCCTTAGTCGTTGAAAATAATAGGATTTAGCGGGTTTAGGCTCTCGATATATTTAGCTTTCGCGTTATAAGATGATGCGATCTAACATCATTATTAAGAGGCTTGCGGTGGTTTTGGCTAGACAGGGTAGTACACCTAGAAAATGGTGCAGGCTAATAACCCGCGGTGCTGCAGTGGTGGGTATATTGGCTTCTGGTGCATGTTCATCACTTTCGCCACCAATAGTAGGCCAATTAGCCACTGAGCCCAGCCCTAAGGAGGAGCGTATTTCCTCTTTGGAGGCCTCGCTGGCCGACGCCTTGATCGAAATTGAGAAAATGAAGGCGCGAGCTCCCAGTGTTGATGGCAGCGATATCCTCCCCGCGATTCCCCCTGACGCAGAAACCGGACGTTGCTATGCAAAGTTAATGGCGCCGCCGGTGTATGTAGACCGCATTGAACGCCGTTTGGTAAAGGAGGCCAGCGAGCGCAAGGAGCTTATTCCCGCTGAGCTGGAATGGGTAGATGAAAAGGTATTAGTCAGCGAGGCCCATGTCCGTCTTACCGTTGTGCCCGCAACGTATAAATGGCAGGAAGAGCGAACTTTGGTGCTACCTCCCAGGAGTACTCAGGTGTTGGTGAGTCCGGCGCGCTATGATGTTGTCATTGAAGAGGTTATTGAAACGCCAGAAGAATGGGTATGGCAGGTTGGACGAGGCGATATCGAAAAAATTGATGAGGAAAGTGGCGAGATTGTTCATCAAGTGCGAATCCCCGCGCGGTATCGGCAAATCAAGAAACAGGTGCTTGTTGAGCCAGCTAAATACCGCAAGACGACTGAACCTGGTGTTTATGAAACGCTGCGTAAAAAGGTCGTTGATGTTCCCGAGCACACCATAGAGGAACGCGTGCCAGCCAAATACAAAACCGTAAAAACGCAGCGGGTTCGTCAAGCTGAGAGAGAGGTTACCCATCAGATCGCGCCGGTGTATAAAGATTACGCCTATCGTGAGAAGGTCAGTGATGCGCGGTTAGCGTGGCGTATGGTGCCGTGCGAGCGCGAGATGAGCAAAGAGCTCGGCTATAAAGTGCAGCGGGCATTGCGTAAATTGGATTACGACACCGGTGGTTTAGATGGCGTATTTGGTAAGCACACCCTGGCAGCCATCCATGATTTTCAAAAGAAAAAAGGCTTGGCGACGGGGCGATTATCCTCAGAGACCCTTTCTGCTTTAGGTATCACTGGCGAGTAAACCCGTATTGTTAGCTGAATTAAAATAACACTGGGCTTGCCGCCATCAAATTAGGCAGCGCACAATACCGGCATGGAAACCTTGCCTGCTTTATTGTCCGCTGTCCGCGATTGCCAACTTTGTGCGGAACACTTGCCGCTTGGGCCGCGTCCCATTGTCATTGCGAATGCGTCGGCGCGATTGCTTATTATCGGTCAGGCGCCGGGGACGCGTGTTCATGAGAGTGGTATCCCATGGAATGACCCCTCCGGCGATAGATTGCGACAGTGGTTAGCGATCGATCGCGATCAGTTTTATAGCGATACGCGCTTGGCGATTATGCCGATGGGATTTTGCTACCCAGGCAAAGGACGATCCGGTGATTTACCACCCCGCAATGAGTGCGCTCCGCAATGGCATGCGCGTTTACTCGCGCAGATGCCGGCGGTCGACTTGGTCTTGCTCATCGGTCAGTATGCGCAAAATTATTATCTGCAAGATAATTTTAAAAATCTAACTGATCGGGTGCAAAATTATCCCGCTGACAGTAAGTTTTTCCCTCTTCCTCATCCTTCGCCACGCAACCAAATGTGGTTGCGACGCAACCCTTGGTTTGAGTGCGATGTACTGCCTCGACTTCGTGAGCGAATAGCGCCACTACTGGAGACAATATGACGAAAAAACTGGGCCCTTGGCAGCAAGTTAGTCGCCAGGTCGTTTATGAAAACCCCTGGCTTAGACTAGAGCACCACGAGGTTAAGACTCCGGCGGGCACCGATGGAATTTACGGCAAAATTTGTTTTCAGAGTGTAGCGGTAGGCGTGATTCCTATTGATGACGAGGGGAATACGTTTTTAGTAAAGCAGTACCGCTATACATTGGAAGAAGATAGCTGGGAAATTCCAGAAGGGGGTTGCCCACTAGGTAGCTCGCCGCTGCTCACGGCATCTAGAGAATTGGCTGAAGAAACCGGCTTAAACGCAAAGCGCTGGGCAAAACTAATGGATTTGCACACCTCAAATTCGGTCACCGATGAGCGAGCAGAGGTGTTCTTGGCGATGGAGCTAGTGCAAGGTGACGCCGATTTAGAGGCGAGCGAACACGATATTGAGGTCTGTCGGTTACCGCTGGGGGAAGCTATTGCGATGGCGTTGGATGGACGTATCACCGACGCGATTAGCGTATCGGCCCTATTGAAATTGCAGATATTGTTGCACAGCGCGGCGGGTGATTCGCGGCAAGTCTTTACGTCGCTCAGCGAGGAGTTTTTGTAAATTGTGCTATAAATATACAATACACGGATAAGTGGGAATTAACGGTGGAGAGTGAAATGCGATTTTTAAATGCTAAATTGCAGTACCTGATACGTAGCTTTATGTTCATTGTGGCGATGAGCTCAGTGTCTGTTTTAGCTGATGACCATGCGAGCAAATCCAAGTCCAAAGAAGGCTTTACCAAGGAGCAGGTGTTAGAAAAGGCGGATGGCTTCTTTGGTGAAACCACTGCTGGCTTGGCTAAGGCAATTGAGAAGGTGTTTGCTGAGCAGGGCAGTCCCAATGCCATTATTGCGGGGGAAGAAGTGTCTGCAGCCTTAGGTGTTGGTGTGCGTTATGGACAGGGCGAGGTTCAGCGTTACAGTGGCGACGTGCTGCCGATTTTTTGGCAAGGGCCGTCGGTTGGTTTTGATATGGGCGCCAACGCATCTAAGGTCTTTACGCTGGTATACAATTTGACCGATATGACGCAATTAATGCAGCGTATCCCCGGCGTTGATGGCAGTTTTTATGTGGTCGCGGGTGTTGGTGTGAACTATCAAAAAAATGGTGATCTCGTTCTGGCGCCAATTAGAACTGGTGTAGGTTTGCGAGCGGGTGCCAGCGTTGGCTATGTTCACTACAGCGACAAAAAGTCGTGGATACCGTTTTGATCTAATCAAGTGGCAATAAAAAGGGGAGCAGTGCTCCCCTTTTTATTGTGCGGTTTTTAAGTCTGATCTTCGAGTTGCTCTGTTTCTACCGGCTCTTCGTCAACAGCGGGTGAGGTGGTTTTATTTTCTAAGTGGCGGCGATAGAGCTCGTTTAAATATCCCGTTAAATGGTTCACAACAATCTGTGTGCGCAGTGATATCGCTAATTCAAATGCGTGTTGTGCGTCAGGTAATTCGGCAAAGCTCACAGCTTGATTCGACACTTCTTTCAGCGCGTTATATAGGGCTCGCGATTCTTCTACCGGCACCAGTGTGTCGGCCTCGCCGTGAATAATTAAGAATGGCGGAGCATCCTTGTGCACCCAGTACAGAGGGGAGGCTTGGCGCCACAACTCCGGCGATTCCGCGCGCGTCTTTTTCAGCACCTTGGCAGAAACCCACTGACTTAAAGATTCACTGCTGCGTTGACCTTGGCTATTTAAAAAGTCGTAAACGCCGTAGAACGGTATACAGCCTTGCACCGTGGTATCGGCGCTTTCAAATCCGGGTTGGAATTCCGGCGCGTTGGCGCTCAGTGCAAGTAGGCTGGATAAATGGCCGCCTGCGGAGCCGCCGGTAGCAATTACAAAGTTGGGGTTGCCGCCGTATTCGCCGACGTTTTCTTTGATCCAGTGCAGGGCGCGCTTGCAGTCGATAATGTGTTCGGGGAATGTTGATCCTGGGCTAAGGCGGTATTCAACCGCGACACAGACCCAGCCATTGGCAGCCATTTGCGTCATAAGCGGCAGGGCCTGTTCGTTCTTGCTACCCATGTTTTCCAGCCACGCACCACCGTGCATCTGGAATAGCACGGGCGCGTTTTTGGGTGCGTCGTCTCTTTGATAAATATCGACTCGCAGTGAGCGACCATTTACCCGGGAGTATTCAATATTTTTGTGACGTTTTACGTTTGCGAGCTTATATGAAAAGGGCTTGGCGAGGCGCTTCGCGTCGGGTTCTATCAGCAGCGAGCTAGATGTGTCCAGTGTTTGCTCCGGCGCTAATTGCAGTGCATAGCGAACGGCTTGAGCCATGATGGGGTCGGCGCGCTGGGCTCTAAAGTAAAAGACGGCGATGGCGGTCCAGCTGCAGAGCGCAATGGCAAGGCCCAGTGCATCGCTTAGGCCGCTGAGCTCGCCGAGCATGATAATGATGAGTGTTAAGCCGACTTCAATGGCGATTACGTGCAGGGCGAGTTCGCCCGTTATGTAGCCAAGGATAAAGCTTAATATGCCCAAAAATTCGGGTTTAGATTTGTGGGGGTGGTAGACATTCCACGCCGTCCAAGCCCAGATAAGTGATAGCAGCAACATAGTGTGTTCTCTTTGGATGGAGATTTAGTGCGACTATAATAGGTCATGCGTATAGCGATCTCTACTGCCGACTGAGTGGCAGTCCTTATACCAAGACGCGTCTTAGCTTTATAAAGCTGCGGCCTCATTGTATCGAATAGCCGTGATGTAATAGCTCTGTTGACCTTTTGGGGTGGTGACAATGACCTCGTCATCTAGTCGTTTACCTAACATCGCCTTCGCAAGTGGTGAGTCCATCGATAATTTGCGCAGACTTAAGTCAAATTCATCGGGACCGACGATACGATATTCACTCTCTTCGCCGCTGTCGTTTTCAATGGTGACCCACGCGCCAAAATAGACTTTGTTTTGGTCGCTGGGTATGTGGCTTACCACGTTCAGCTCTTCTAGGCGCTTAGTGAGGAAGCGCACGCGACTGTCAATTTCACGGAGACGGCGTTTGCCGTAAATATAATCACCGTTCTCTGAACGATCGCCGTTCTTTGCCGCTTCGTGTACGGTGGCGGTGACCGTTGGGCGCTCTACTTTCCAGAGTTGACGAACTTCATCGCGCAAGGCTTTTTCACCCTCGGGGGTGATATAGCAGGCGCCTTTGGGGCTTGGGGGGCGGTAGCGAGTCATTGTTAGTGGCGTCAGCGGTGTATTTAAGGAATCATAGCGCGGTATGGTAGCGCAGCGATCGTGATTAAAGGATAGCGGAATGATGAAAAAGTGGTTTGCGGCAAGTGTTCTCTCATTAGCTCTGGTGCCGATGTCCTACGGTGGAGAGCTTGAGCTGAACGGCAGCTTGGAACAGGGCGGCTTGATTTGGGCGACAGTTGAGCTGGGGAGCACGGTTAGCCTAGACGGTAAGTCTGTACCGGTGGCCGATAACGGGTTGTTCGTGGCGGGCTTTGATCGTGACGCTAAACCAAGTGCTGCCCTAAAGGTATGCAACCCAGCGGGCGCCTGCGAAAACCAAGCGCTTAGCATTGCGCAGCGCAGCTATGATATTCAACGCGTTAATGGCGTGCCCCAGCAAACCGTCACACCACCGGCCAGTGTGCTGGAGCGAATTAGACGTGAAGGGGCTTTGGTGAGTGCGGCGCGCAGTCAATTCTCTACGCGGCAGGATTTTGTTAAAGAGTTTGCGTGGCCGCTATTAGGCCCGATCACGGGTGTATTCGGCAGTCAGCGTGTCTATAATGGCAGCCCTGGTCGTCCTCACTACGGCTTAGATATTGCCGCGCCGACTGGCACCAGAGTGTCGGCACCCATCGATGGCGTCGTGACCTTGGCCTACCCAGATATGTTTTATTCTGGCGGCACCTTGATTATCGATCACGGTTTGGGTGTATCGTCGACCTTTATTCACCTGAGTAAAATTCTCGTGGAAGAAGGCCAAGTGGTGCAGCAGGGTGATGCTATTGCGGAGGTCGGTGCGACCGGGCGAGCGACTGGGCCGCATTTAGACTGGCGAATAAATTGGGCAGATCGACGCCTTGATCCCGCCTTAATTATAGGGCCGATGCCGCAGCAGTAAGGGGCAGAATAGCTGTGTTGCCAGCTTGGGCTTTGCGACGAGCTGCACTAAACCTGAAATCAATGAATTTTGAGTGTATAAAAACCAATGATTGATAAGAAACTATTAGAAATACTGGTCTGTCCCGTTAGTAAGGCGCCGCTGGATTACGACGAGCAGCGCAATGAATTAGTGTGCCGTGCAAGCGGTTTAGCCTACCCCATTCGCGATGGTATTCCGGTGATGTTGGAGTCTGAGGCGCGAGTTTTAAGCACGGATGAAAAACTCGGCTAGTCTAAATTCTCTGCCAGTGTAGATGCGTCGCACGGCCAAGCTGTGCGCACGCTCTGAACAAGATACAAATACCCGTTATTTCGATATACTTGGCGTTTTTTCGCCGCAGATCCATCTGTGGCGCGCGGCTGTTATGCAATTGTTGCCAGCCACCTAAAATGCCCACGGAGTGAGAAAGTTTCAATGAAAAGCGCCGCCATTCGCGAAGCCTTTATTCAATATTTTGAAGGCAAAGGACATACCCACGTTGCCAGTAGTTCACTTGTGCCGGGTAATGATCCGACCTTGCTATTTACCAATGCGGGGATGGTGCAATTCAAGGATGCCTTTCTTGGGCGCGAAAAACGCAATTATGTTCGGGCAGTAAGTTCCCAGCGCTGTGTGCGCGCGGGTGGTAAACACAATGATTTAGAGAATGTCGGTTACACCGCCCGTCACCATACCTTCTTTGAGATGCTGGGTAATTTCAGCTTTGGCGATTACTTTAAACACGACGCGATTACTTTTGCGTGGGAGTTTTTGACCTCGCCAGCATGGATGGGTATTCCCGCTGAAAAACTGTGGGTCACTGTGTACGCCGACGATGACGAGGCGTATCAGATCTGGAATGAGCAAATCGGTGTTCCCGCTGAGCGGATGGTACGTATTGGCGACAATAAGGGCGAAAAATACGCCTCAGACAATTTTTGGTCGATGGGTGATACCGGTCCCTGTGGCCCCTGTACTGAAATTTTTTACGACCACGGTGAAGACGTGTTTGGCGGCCCGCCGGGTAGCCCGGATGAAGATGGCGATCGCTATATAGAAATCTGGAATAACGTGTTTATGCAGTTTAACCGCGACGCAGATGGCACGATGGCGCCGCTGCCTGCGCCCTCGGTGGACACCGGCATGGGCCTGGAGCGTATCTCTGCCGTAATGCAGCACGTGCACAGCAATTACGAAATTGACTTGTTTCAAAACCTGATCGCGGCAACCGCTGCGGTGTTGAATGTGGCCGATCTTGAACATACCTCACTACGCGTGATCGCTGACCATATTCGCTCCTGCGCCTTTTTGGTGTCGGATGGTGTTATGCCGTCTAATGAAGGTCGCGGTTACGTACTGCGCCGGATTATTCGCCGCGCGGCCCGTCACGGTAACAAGCTCGGCGCTAACGCGGCGTTTTTCCACAAATTAGTCGCGCCACTAGCCGCCGAAATGGGTGAGGCCTACCCGGAGTTAATGACTCGGCAGGCACAAATAGAGAAAGTATTGCTGCAAGAAGAAGAGCAATTCGCCAAGACCCTCGAGCAGGGCATGAAAATTCTCGAGCAAGATTTGCAGGATTTAAGTAGCAGCCAAATTCCCGGTGATACCGTTTTCCGTCTTTATGATACCTATGGCTTCCCGGTTGATCTTACTGCTGATATTGCCCGTGAAAAGGGCCTGAGTGTGGACCTTGATGGCTTTGAGTCGGCCATGGAAGCGCAGCGCACCCGCGCTCGTTCGGCCTCCAATTTCAAAGTCGATTTGAGCGACGAATTGGCACTAGACGGTGAAACCACCTTCTCTGGTTATCAAGACTTGGCCGGCGACGCCCCAGTACTGGCGATTTTGCGCGACGGTCAACGTGTGAGTTCGCTGAAAGAAGGTGATGAGGGGATTATCATTTTAGAGCGCACCCCGTTCTATGGTGAATCCGGCGGTCAAGCTGGTGATACAGGCTATTTGACGGCGGATGGCGTGCGCTTTGAAGTGCGTGACACACACAAGTCAGGTGGTCATCATTTGCATCACGGCGTGGTCTTGAGCGGTGTTATCGCTGAAGGCGAAACCTTGCAGGCGACGGTTGATAGTGACGTTCGTCAAGCGACGGCCCTAAACCATTCGGCCACCCATTTATTGCACGCGGCCTTGCGCCAAGTCCTGGGCGAGCACGTTAGCCAGAAAGGGTCTTTAGTTGACTCGCAGCGACTGCGTTTTGACTTCTCCCATTTTGAGGCGGTCACCAAGCAGCAACTCGCTGAAATCGAGGGCTTGGTAAATCAGCAGATTCGCCTAAATACCGAAGTTAAAACCGAAGTGATGGACATGGAAAGTGCCGGTAAGCGAGGCGCTATGATGCTTTTCGGCGAAAAATATGGCGATAGCGTGCGGGTTCTTAGCATGGGGGGCGATTTCTCTATCGAGCTTTGCGGTGGTACCCATGTTCAGCGCAGCGGCGATATTGGCGTGATGCGTATTACCGCTGAATCAGGCATTGCGGCTGGCGTTCGTCGTATAGAGGCAGTGACTGGCGCAGCGGCGCTGGCGGCATTTGACAGCGCAGAAAACGAATTGAGCCAATTGGCCGGCCTGTTAAAAACGGGTCGCGACAAGCTTGGCGACAAAGTCCAGCAGCTGCTTTCTCAGCAAAAACAGCTGGAAAAAGAGTTAAGTGCGCTAAAAGGCAAGTTGGCCAGCTCCGCCGGAAATGACCTAATGAGTCTGGTTGAGGAAATTAATGGCATTAAAGTATTGGCGACCAAGCTCGACGGCGCCGATGCCAAATCACTGCGCGACACAGCAGATCAGCTGAAGAACAAGATGGGTTCAGGTGTTTTATTGCTGGCCGCGGACGAGGGCGACAAGGTGTCTTTGGTTGCCGGCGTGACAAAAGACCTTACCGGTCGTTTTAAAGCCGGAGATATTATGAAGCTTGCCGCTGAAGCAGTGGGTGGCAAGGGCGGTGGTCGCCCCGATATGGCCCAGGGGGGTGGAACAGACAGTGCGGCGATACCCGCGGCGCTGCTGGCGGTGCGGGAATATTGCCTTGCAAAATAGCGGCTGGCTACGTAAATCACGTATAGCCGGCACTGAGCCATTTCCTTTAAATTTGATCTGGTGTTTAATGAGCGCCCTCTGCGGTGGGTGTTCATTAAGTAGAAGCGAATCATGAGTCTGATAGTTCAAAAATTTGGTGGTACCTCGGTCGGGACAGTCGAGCGTATAAAAGCGGTAGCTCAGAAGGTGGCGGGCTTTCGCGAACAGGGACACGATATCATTGTTGTGGTGTCGGCAATGAGTGGCGAGACCAATCGACTTATCGAATTGGCTAAGGCCATGCAGGCTACGCCGACCCCCCGTGAGTTAGATGTGCTGGTGTCGACTGGCGAACAGGTGACTATTTCCCTGTTGTGTATGGCCTTGCATGATCTGGGGCAGGGTGCAAAGTCGTATACCGGTACGCAGGTGCGAATCCTGACTGACGAAGCGCATACCAAAGCGCGAATTCGGGATATCGATGATGTCAAAATTAGAGAAGACCTAGCGGCGGGTAATGTCGTTGTTGTTGCGGGTTTTCAGGGTGTAGATGAGAACGGGAATATCACGACTTTAGGTCGTGGTGGCTCAGATACAACCGGTGTTGCCTTGGCTGCGGCATTGAAAGCAGACGAGTGCCAGATTTATACGGATGTTGACGGGGTGTATACCACTGACCCTCGGGTGGTGAGTAAAGCGCGTCGACTAGATCGTATTACCTTTGAAGAAATGCTGGAAATGGCCAGTTTGGGATCAAAGGTATTGCAAATTCGCTCTGTGGAGTTTGCGGGTAAATACAATGTACCGTTACGGGTACTTCACGCTTTCCAGGACGGTCCCGGTACATTGATTAGCTTAGAGGAACAATCAGATATGGAAAACCCGGCAATTTCGGGTATTGCTTTCACCCGTGATGAAGCAAAGATTACCGTGTTAGGTGTACCAGACACCCCGGGCTTGGCCTATCAGATACTCGGCCCAGTCAGCGATGCAAATATTGAAGTCGATGTAATTGTTCAGAACGTAGCAGAAGACAATACCACAGACCTTACTTTTACGGTAAGTCGTGGCGATATGGCAAAGGCTGAAGCCATTGTGCGCAATCTGGTGAAACAAACAGGTGCGCGAGAAGTCAAAACCGATGACAAGATTGCCAAAGTGTCTTTGGTTGGCGTAGGAATGCGCTCCCATGCTGGTATTGCCAGCAAAATGTTTAAAACTCTGGCAGAGGAGTCAATCAACATTCAGTTGATCACAACATCTGAAATAAAAATTTCGGTGGTGGTTGATGAAAAATATTTGGAGCTAGCCGTTCGGTCGCTGCACACAGCGTTTGATTTGGATTCGGAGCCCACTATTTAATCTAAATCGCTTGAGCTCTAGGTTGTCGAAGGATTGGCAGTAGAGTGAAGCGGTGGGCTCTTACAAGGAGATGCCAAAATGTTAATTTTAACTCGTCGTATTGGTGAGACTTTAATGGTTGGTGATGAAGTCACTGTCACTGTACTCGGTGTAAAAGGCAACCAGGTTCGTTTGGGTGTTAATGCACCGAAAGATATCGCTGTTCATCGCGAAGAAATCTACGATCGCATTCAAACAGAGAAAGACGGCAACAAGTAAAACGCCGAAAAATAGGCTCTAGGTCTTTGCTTATTTTCTCAGTGTGGTATCATGCCGCCCGGTTCGTTAAACAGCGCTATGTGCTGATTAACACTCTACTTTTTGGATAATTGCACAATCGGAATTACCAAGCAGAGAGATATCCCGGAGAGGTGGCCGAGTGGCTGAAGGCGCTCCCCTGCTAAGGGAGTATGCGGTTAATCCTGCATCGAGGGTTCGAATCCCTCCTTCTCCGCCATTATCAATGAGTTAAGCCCGCTAAGTGCGGGCTTTTCTTTGCCTGAAATTTGGTGAGTACGGTAGTTGTACGGAAATTAATACCCTCTATAGCGTAGTAATTTCTTTAGGTTTGAAATCCTCTTATCTTAATACCCTACCAAGCTGAGTTTGGCTTTGGCACCAAAATCTAATCTCTAATATCTGCAAATATCCGCGACTAGACTCATCTCATTTATATAAGTTTTTGCTGCATCGAGGCTCCCTTAAAGCGTTCTAGGCTCAAGTAAAATGCCTTGGGTGGATATGCCTGAAGATAAGCCTAAAATTCGTATGTAGTTAACTCTGGGGCGAACAAAGTCTATGACTAGACGTATGCTTGAGAGGTGTTTTTGAGTAAGTGATAAACGGTAACGTCTTCACTTAAGGTTTGCTTAGGTGGCGAGCTAAGGGATGCGGCTAGGTTCTAATAGTAAAGCCCGTTCATCGCTGGTAATCTTGCCCTCAATAAAGCGAGGTAAGGATAGCCCGGTTTCCCCAAGTGATTTCAGCTATTTAAGCCTCTGTGTTTTTTAATTGATGTTTAAGTAGCGATCTATGACGAGTTCTGAAGAGCAGCAATTCCTTAATGACCTAGAGAAAAAACTCTGGACCAGCGCCAACAAGCTTCTACCATCCCTCGATGCCTCTCAGTACAAGCACGTGATGCTGGGCTTAGTGTTTCTCAAGTACGTGTCCGATGCCTTCGATATTCGCCGCGACGAGTTAACAGCCCAATTTAACAATCCCGATTGCGACTACTATCTAGACCCAGCCGATTTTGACGATGCCGCAGCTTACCAAGCCGAAATCGACGCCGAGCTAGAAGTCCGCGACTACTACCTAGAAACCAATACCTTCTGGGTGCCCCAGCAAGCGCGCTGGCAATTTCTGCAAGACAATAACAAAACCGTAATTGGTGGTGCAGAGTTAGCCCTAGGCGAGGGCGCGAGCTTAAAAATCAGCTCCGTCGGTCACCTTATCGACAACGCCCTCGACGCTATTGAAACTGACAACCCCAAGCTCAAAGGCGTACTCAATAAGCGCTACACCCAGCTGCAAATAGACCAATCCAAGCTGGGTGAATTAATTGACCTTATCGCGACCATTCCGTTTAACCACGCCACACTGAGCAGCAAAGACATACTCGGCCACGTTTACGAATACTTCCTGGGTCAGTTCGCCTTGGCCGAAGGCAAAAAGGGTGGCCAGTTCTACACGCCCAAATCCATCGTTAGCCTTATTGTACAAATGCTCGAACCCTTTAAAGGCCGCGTTTACGACCCCGCCATGGGCAAACGTTACATACCTTCTTTTAATCCCACACCATACATGCTTCAATGGTGACAAATTAAAAGGCTCTTTGTTCAGATGGAAATCCTTACTGACTAGTATTGAGCTATTCAAGGAGGAACCAAAT